>VOFG01002120.1_pt1 | contig 35937 bp, 58 predicted proteins | sample 5384171 | NCBI WGS metagenome assembly VOFG01 (sample SAMN12384726, study PRJNA508395) | human gut metagenome | isolation source: healthy gut F | host: Homo sapiens
TATTATGAATCCAGCATCAATTATGAAGCTTATGAGTGCCAAGAACAAGTTTCAGAAGAATCATCCGAAGTTTGTGGCATTTCTTAACAGATGTTTTGCAGGAGGTCTTAAGGAAGGAACTATAATTGAGATTACAGTTACTAATCCTGGAGAGGCACCTATAACATCTAATATAAAGGTACAGCAGTCTGATTTGGAACTGCTTGAAGAATTAAAAGAAATGGGGAGATAGTTTGCTTCGCAAAAACAACGCGAAATAATAAGGAGGATTGGAATGTTTGGGAATGACAAGTCCAGAAAGAACGGACTTAATATTATAGTTGTAGGAGGCGGTAAGGTTGGTGCCACTCTTGTTGAGAGACTCAGCAGGGAGAACCATGATGTTACTCTTATTGATAAGAACAGGGTTAAGCTTGATGCAATAACAGGTGCATATGATGTTATGGGAGTTGAGGGCAATGGTGCTAGCTTTGCTGTTCAGAAAGAAGCCGGTATTGACTCAAGCTGACCTTCTTATATCGGTAACTGATTCTGATGAGCTGAATCTTTTATGCTGTACACTTGCAAAGAGGGCTGGCAGATGTGAGGCAATTGCAAGAGTAAGAACACCTGAATACAGTCAGGAGGCTGCATTTTTAAGAGACAGATTAGGTCTGGCAATGATTATTAATCCGGAATTTGAGGCTGCAAGTGAGATAGCACGTGTGCTTTACATGCCGACAGCACTTGAGATTGGAACATTCGCACATGGACAGGCAGAGATGATTAAGATAAAAGTCCCTGAGGGTAACCAGATGTGTCCATACTCTTGCGGAGATATCTAAGGCTTCATCATCTAAGGTTCTTATATGTGCAGTTGAGAGGGATGGGGAGGTGTTCATTCCATCAGGACATTTTATTATAAGGGCAGATGATAAGTTATCTTTCATTGCATCAAGAAAGAATGCAAGGACATTTCTTGCAAGTGTAGGTTTTCAGACACATCAGGTCAAGAGTACCATGATTGTCGGAGGTGGAAGAGTTGCATATTATCTTGCAAAACAGCTTTAACATGGGAATTGATGTAAAGATTATTGAGAATGACAAGGAACGCGCGTTAAAGTTAAGCGAAGAGCTTTCGGGAGCTGTTATTATCAATGGTGATGGTACTGACGAGAGCCTTTTAAGAGAAGAGGGATTGAGTATGTGGAGAGCTTTGTCCCTCTTACAGGGATTGATGAAGAGAATGTAATGCTTACTCTATATGCAAGAAAAGTATCTGAAGCCAAATGTATTACGAAAATAACAAGAATGGGATTCAGCAGTGTTATTAACAGCCTTGATCTTGGCAGTGTGATTTATCCAAGATATATAACATCAGAAGCTATCATTGCTTATGTAAGAGCTAAGAAGGAGTCTATGGGAAGCAATAACATACAGACCTTGTATCATTTGTTTGACCAGAAGGCGGAAGCTATAGAGTTTAACGTTGATAAGGAATCAGGAGTTACGGGCAAGCAGTTTATGGAACTTAAGCTGAAGGATAATCTGCTTATAGCACTTATTAACCGTAATGGTAAGATTATTATTCCAAGCGGTACTGACAGCCTTATGGTTGGAGATACTGTGGTTATTGTAACAACTCATACAGGGTTTGATGCTATAACTGATATTCTTAGATAGGAAAGGCTGGGAACATTGATATGAACAGTTCTATAGTAAGATATATTCTTGGACATGTTTTAAAGATAGAAGCGGCTCTTATGGTCATTCCTGTGATTGTTGGTGTTATATACAGGGAGAAGGCAATATCTGCATTCTTGATAACAATGGCATTATGTGCTGTATGTGGGATTCTTATGACAATTAAAAAACCTGCCAATACAGTTTTTTATCTGAAGGAGGGTGTGTTACAACTGCACTCAGCTGGATTCTTATGAGTATATTTGGCTGCCTGCCTTTTTTTATAAGCAGGAAATTCCTTCATTTACAGATGCACTTTTTGAGACAATATCAGGATTTACAACAACAGGAGCAAGTATATTAAGTGAAGTTGAAGGACTGTCACAGAGCATTATGTTCTGGAGATGCTTTACTCACTGGATTGGTGGTATGGGAGTTCTGGTATTTCTGCTTGCAGTAATACCTCTTACAGGTGGCTCTAATATCAATCTTATGAAAGCAGAGAGTCCGGGGACCATCAGTGGGTAAACTTGTTCCTAAGATCAGATATACAGCAAGAATACTGTATATTATATATTTTGGGATGACTGTACTTCAGACAATTCTTCTTCTTTTTGGAGGAATGACATTCCTTGATGCACTTAATACAGCCATGGGAACAGCAGGAACAGGTGGATTTGGTATCAGAAATGACAGCTTTACAAGCTTTTCACCTTATATCCAGTGGGTTGTAACCATATTTATGATATTGTTTGGCGTTAATTTCAACGCGTATTATCTTATTGTTCTAAGACAGTTTAAGAAGGCTGTTAAAGTAGAAGAGGTAAGATGTTATTTCGGAATTATCCTTGCAAAGCAACAGCAATTATATTTGTTAATATATACAGAAGTGTAGGTGCTGTTGAACTTACACTGAGACAGTCAATGTTTCAGGTTGCATCTATTATAACGACAACCGGATTTTCATCAGTGGATTTTGATATGTGGTCCGTCACTGTCAAAGTCGGTGCTTGTTGTACTGATGTTTGTGGGAGCATGTGCCGGAAGTACAGGTGGCGGAATTAAGGTTCCAGGTTTATAATAGGGATAAAGACAATATTCAGAGAGATTCAGTCATATATTCATCCTAAGAGTGTTAAGGTGATTAAGACAGAAGGAAAGCCTGTTGATAGTGAAACATGCAGGTCGGTGAGTATATATTTCATAACATTTATCATGATATTCACAGCGTCTTTACTGCTAATATCTATTGAAGGAAAGGATATTGTGACGAATTTCACTGCAGTAGCAGCGACTATTAATAATATAGGTCCGGGGCTTTCGGCTGTCGGACCGACACAGAATTTTGGAAGTTATTCTGATTTCAGCAAATATGTACTGATGTTTGATATGCTTGCCGGACGACTGGAGTTATTTCCACTGATAATTCTGTTCACACCTTCAATATGGAAGGATCTTGTAACCAAGAAGGTTTCTGAAAGGAAAATGCGTAGAATAAGAAGGGGTTAAGTATGAGTAATGTATCTGATTATTTGAAATGGAGAGGTGACCTTGATTTTAGCCAGGCACCATTTAATGACGTGGACAATTTAATACCTGCGCAGATTGCATATGTTGATTTTACTGATATTGTACCGGCACCGGGAAGTATCGAGACTATTACAATTGGAAGCGGCAGACACATTTTTGATACCCATGATGAGAAGGAGATTAAGAAATGCAAATCTTTCATAGGAAAAGCTCCGTATCTTTTAAGGGAGGCAGCAAGCAACAAAAGATTTGGTTCACTTATACTTACTAATTATGTTGATTATGTCGATGGCGGCAAAGAAGAACAGTTTGCAGCATTTCATGTAAGAATCGATAACAGACTTACGTATATTGCTTTCAGGGGAACTGATGATACACTTGTGGGCTGGAAAAGAGGATTTTAACATGAGTTTCTTATCCCCTGTTCCATCGCAGAAGGATGCGGTAAGATATATTGACACAACCGTGCAAAGCGTTCAGAAGGAAAGCTGATTCTTGGCGGACATTCAAAGGTGGTAATCTGGCAGTATATGCATCAGTATTTGCAAGACCATCAGTGAAGAAAAGAATTATTACTGTTTATAATAATGATGGTCGGGATTTGACAGTGATTTTGTAAAGCATCCGGATTATCTGGCAATTCTGCCTAAGATTAAGAGTATTGTTCCTTATGGCTCAGTTGTTGGAATGCTTCTTAATCATGATGGGGATTATGAGGTTGTAAAGAGCAGCCAGTCAGGTCTTATGCAGCATGATTCTATGTCATGGCAGGTTATAGGACCAGATTTTGAGACTGAGCAGGAGTTAAGCCCTAAGAGTAAAAAGGTTAAATGCAAAGACTGAGCGCATGGATAGACGGGCTTACAAAGAGAACAGAGGGCAGAATTCGTAGATACATTATTCTCACTGGTAACTGCAAGTGGTGCAAAGAACCTTTCAGAGATAAGTACAGCCAGGTTTAAGAATATTAATGCCGTTCTTAAGTCTTTCAGGGAACTTGACAAATCAGAACGTGCAATGATACTTAAGATATTTGCTTCACTTACAGGTGAGATTGGAAAAGCTTATAAGAGCAATTAATAAGGAGATAAAGAATGGGACAGGTTATATCAGCAGGAATATTGTTAGTTGTGGTTGTTGCCATATATATTGCAGTTTCATATAAGCACGAAAAAAGCGGTCTTGGGAAGGGCTGTGATGGTAATTGCGGCTCATGTGGATTAAGAAGCTGTAAAACTGACAAGAAGTGAGGCTTTAATGCGTAATACGGGGGACAGGTTAAAGAATGCCGCATTATGAAAGGCTTATCCAGAGGGGAAATGTCAGAAATGCTGAATGTCAGTACTGACTATCTTGCCCGTTTGGAGACAGGGACACAACCGGTTACATACAGGATTATAGAGAAGGTGGCAAAACTTGAAGGCTGGAACAGCGATTATATCCTGCATGGAATAGATAATAATAATCCATTTTCAGAGTTGCACACACTATGCCCTGATTTCAGGAAAAAAGTTTTTATAAGAAATCTGCTATGTTTGTTTGACAGCATGCTTCAATTCGGGTATAAGAAAGAAAGGGTAGTGGCATATTACCATAGAATGATACTTGAGATTGTTAATGGAATGGAACTGGATGTTCCAGATAATGTGCGTACAGGATATACACTTACAGAGATAAGACGGATACATGATATGAATAAAAGGACATGGCAAATGTGCTTGGAATATCAGAGAGAAGCTATTGTACATTAGAGAATGGTTTGTCAAGACCAGATGTAAAGACTTTACAGATAGTATATGATATGTATGGATTTAATGTGCAATATTTTCTTACGCGTAATCCACTTGATTGTGAGGCTGTAAACAATAGATACAGGTGTTTTGATGAACCGTTAAGAGATTTTATTATTAGACTCATCAGGGACGACTATGATGAAATAATAATTATGAAAGGCTCGGACTTATGGTAGAGATATATAGAACAGACCAGCAGGTATTAAATACATTGACAGATATTCAGGATGGATGCTGGATTAATATGGTAGATCCGACAAGCAAGGAGCTTGAGCAGATAGCAGAACGCTTTGAAATAGAACCTGAGGATATCTCATCGGCACTTGATGAAGAAGAAAGTTCGCGTATAAGCCTTGAAGACGGATATACTGTTATACTTGTGGATATTCCTACACCTGAGGTAAGACATGAGAAAAAAATGTATACAACTATTCCTCTTGGTATTATTCTTAAAAGTGAAGCAATAATTACAGTGTGTAAGGTAGATACACCGATTATTAATTATTTTGTAAGAAATAAGGTGAAAGAGTTCAGTACGAAGAAAAGATGCGTTTTATATACCAGATGCTTTTCCGTTCAGCTTTTGTGTATCAGGCTAATCTTCGCCTTATTGACAAGAAAAGAATTGAGATAGAGGAGAGAGTTGATGGCGACACATCAGATACAGACCTTATCGAGCTTCATGAGTTAGAATCTACACTTGTTTATTTTGCAACATCTCTTCGAGCTAACAGTATTGTGTTAGAAAGACTCAGAAGATATAAAAGACTTGAGCAGTATCCTGAAGATATGGAGCTTCTTGAGGATGTCATGGTCGAGTACCAGCAGGCTATAGAGATGACCACGATATACAGGGATGTCATTGATGGTACAAGGGAACTGATGTCATCAGTAATTGACAGTAAGCTGAATAATGTAATGAAATACCTTACTTCAATTACAATTGTGATGGCTATTCCGACAATAATATCAGGTATATATGGAATGAATGTAGGTGGAGAATGGATGCCGTTTGCAAATACACCTTTTGGATTTGAGATAATAAGTGGAATAATACTTCTGATATGTATAATAGTTTTATGGGTATTAAGGAAGAAGAAAATGCTATAAAAGCAGTGTCTGCATTGATTGCAGGCACTGCTTTTACTTACTTATGAGTATATATTATCTGTAATTTTTCTGCCAGCGTGATACCATTTCTAAAGCCTCATTCTCAGATGATACCTTAGTAATTATAACCCCATCAAGATAGATTTCGTACACAGGAAATTTCTTGGCTGTATTGCCGTGACTTACCTCAACTCTGTTGTACTTTACGCGTTCCATTAAAAGACCTCCTCACATTTAATAATAGTGTTACTAAGTAAAAACCAACAATATGTTGTATTATAGCATGCTTTTTAATAAAAAGGAAATACTATATTTAGTATTGGTACTAAAGTACCAAAAAATTTGAATTAAACGCACTATTATACTTGTAAAATCGACATGTATATAATATAATTTTTATAACATGTATAAAGATTAAGTACGTATAACTAATAATAAAAAATATAAGAGGTACATTAATATGAGCGATAATTATACTGCTGACAGTGAGAAATTTGAGATTGTTCATAAGATGAGTAGAAGAATAGCATCTGTTGATAAATATTGTGTTATAAGTGTTGCGAATAAAGCATTTGAAGAATATTTTGGAGAAATTAAGGAGACTCTTATAGAAGTAGTTGCACCTCAGGATAAAGAAAGACTGATGGATTTTATAGAGAAGTATGATGGAACAGCTAAGAGCGGAATGTTTAAATTTATTAACGCACAGGGCATAGAAAGATATAATCATTTATTTGTGTATGAACGAAGAGCTGTGGGCAATGGGCATATGAGAGATATTGAACTTGTTGATGTTGAGTCTATAGAGGAGGCTAATAAGAGCTTAAGAGATGATGTTTCTAAACATAAGATGTCTGCTTGGGCTGGATAGAGAATATACATTTACATATAACAGAGATAATGGCATATTCAGTATGTACAGGTATGATGTTGACTCAAGAGATGTCATATATAAGTCTGATATTGATGAATGGAAGAAGCGGATGCTTTCGGAGGGATATATTGACGAGAATGACAAGGAAATCTTTGCTAATTTTATATCAGAAGTACGCTCTTATACGCAGACATTTTCTATAAAATTCAGAACAAGCATGCGTACATATAAAAGGGTGAAGGAGACTTTAAGATTTAAAGGAACTGTAATGAATAAAAGCGATGGAAGCAGGATTGTGATAGGTCGTGTTGTCCCTGAGGCAGACAACCATGGCAATTATAATCAGGTTACTGATATGATAGAAGAATTGCAGTTTGATTCTCTTACACATGTGTATAACAAGAAAACTATTACCGCATATGCTGTAAAATGTCTCAAGGAAGAGCAGAATAACAGAGTTACGATAGCCGTTCTTGATGTTGACCATTTTAAGAAGGTTAATGATGTATATGGTCACATGTATGGTGATAAGGTGCTTGCAAGGGTTGGAAGAAAGCTTAAGGAAGTTGTAGGCGAAGATGGAGTTGTAGGACGTATCGGCGGAGATGAATTTGTTATTATATTGAATGGTATTAATGATGAGCATGCGTTAAGGGGTATGCTTCGTGCGATAAGAACCCAGATTAAGTGGGAATTTGTTGATGATTTTGAAGATTTAATGATAACATGTTCTATAGGAGCGGCATACAGTCCTAACAACGGACATGAGTATGAGGAACTTTTCAGGAAAGCAGATTACTGTCTGTATGTAGCGAAAGAAAAGGGAAGAGACAGATATGTATTCTTCAGGGATGACCTCCATAAGGATTCATATGAGAATTCTCTTAATGCGAAGGATAAGAATGTCAATGATGGCAGGGAAATGAAGGAACTCAGATTTCTTTCAGGCATTATGGAGAATTTTTCAGAAGATGGCAAAAGCAGACTATTAAAGAGCTTATACATCATATGTATGATACATTTAAACTGGACAGCATTAATCTTTACTGGGGAACTAATCTGAACCGTGCATACTATATGGGTGTTGAGCTTGGCGGTTCACTGAATGCTGATTATGTTAAGACAGAAGGTTTTAAGAAGCTTCTGGATGGAAAGAATCATCTTTGCTGTGGGATTCGTCGGAAGGCAGACAGACCTTGCACCTGAATTTGGAACAGACATGAGAGAAAAGAGAGTGTTTTCTACTGTACAATGCATAATAGGTTCACCAGATAATGTGAAAGGATTGTTTACTATTGACCGTTGTAAAGGAGTCTGCACAGTGGGCTGAATATGAGATTGAGATGGCTGTTGTAACGGCTTCTCTTATCAATATTCTGGCTGAAACTGAATGTGATGAGAATTAATATATATAGTTTTTATTACAAGATATTGTGTTTTCAATTGACTTATCAAACTATATGTTGTATAATCAAATCTGCTTGGGAAACAGCATAAACACTGCGTTTCCAGCAGATTTTTTAATGTAAAGGTGTATCGTCTGTATTGCTGAAAACAGTATATACAGGGATATGATACTATTTTGAGAGGGTTTGAAGTATGAAAATTATTAAAAGAAGTGGTTCAGAGGTAACATTTGATATCAGTAAAATTATGGATGCTGTATCAAAAGCTAATATGGAAGTTGTCCATAGTGAGAGATTATCAGAGGAACAGATTGAGACAATCTCTAATAATGTTGAGAGCATTTGTAAAGAGATGAACAGGTCTTTAAGCGTTGAAGAGATTCAGGATCTTGTAGAGAATCAGATTATGAATTTCAGAGCATTTTCAGTTGCAAGAAAGTATATTACTTATCGTTATAAGAGAGCACTTGTGCGTAAATCTAATTCTACAGATAAGCAGATATTAAGCCTTCTGGAGTGCAATAATGAGGAAGTAAAGCAGGAGAATTCCAACAAGAATCCTACTGTAAACAGTGTTCAGAGAGATTATATGGCTGGCGAGGTAAGCAAGGATATTACAAAGAGATTCCTTCTCCCTCCAGATATCGTAGAAGCGCATGAGCAGGGAATTATCCATTTCCATGATGCAGATTATTTTGCACAGCATATGCATAACTGCTGTCTTGTCAATCTTGAGGATATGTTACAGAATGGAACTGTAATAAGCGAGACTATGATTGAGAAGCCACACAGCTTTTCTACTGCATGCAATATTGCAACACAGGCGATCGCACAGATTGCAAGTTCCCAGTATGGCGGACAGAGTATATCTTTAGCACATCTTGCACCATTTGTCCAGGTAAGCCGTGAGAAGTTTATCGGACAGGTAAGAGATGAGTTCGAAAAAACCGGAATAGATGCTTCAGAAGAGAAGATTAAAGAGGTTGCAGAGCTTCGAGTAAAGGAAGAGATTAACCGTGGTGTTCAGGTAATTCAGTATCAGGTTATCACTCTTATGACAACAAATGGACAGGCACCGTTTATTACAGTATTTATGTATATTGATGAGGTCCGGAAGGTCAGACAAGAGATGACCTTGCACTTGTTACTGAGGAAGTATTAAGACAGAGAATGCAGGGCGTTAAGAATGAACAGGGTGTATATATTACACCAGCATTTCCTAAGCTTATATATGTTCTTGAGGAAGATAATATCCACGAAGATTCCAAGTACTGGTATCTTACAGAAATGGCTGCACAGTGTACAGCTAAGAGAATGGTTCGGATTATATATCTGAAAAGAAAATGAAAGAATTAAAGGTTGATGCGAATGGCAATGGTCAGTGTTTCCCATGTATGGGATGCAGAAGTTTCCTTACACCATATATTGATCCAGAAACAGGAAAGCCAAAGTATTATGGAAGATTCAATCAGGGTGTTGTAACTCTTAATCTTGTTGATGTTGCATGTTCATCAGGCAAGGATATGGATAAGTTCTGGAGTATTCTTAATGAGAGACTTGATCTGTGTAAGAGAGCACTTATGTGCAGACATTACAGACTTAAAGGAACTCCTTCAGATGTTGCGCCAATTCTCTGGCAGAATGGAGCACTTGCAAGACTTAAGAAAGGGCGAGACAATTGACAAGCTTCTTTATGGTGGATATTCAACAATTTCGCTCGGTTATGCAGGTCTTTGCGAATGTACTTATTACATGAAGGGTGTAACTCATACTAATCCGGAGGAACAGAATTTGCCCTCAAAGTAATGCAGTATCTTAATGATACATGTAAAAGATGGGCAGCAGAGACTAATATTGATTTCTCACTTTATGGAACACCGCTTGAGTCAACAACTTATAAGTTTTCAAAATGTTTACAGAAGAGATTTGGTAAGATTGCTGGCGTAACAGATAAGAACTATATAACTAACAGCTATCATGTTCATGTAACTGAGCAGATAAATGCATTTGAAAAGTTAAAATTCGAATCACAGTTCAGAAGTTATCTCCAGGAGGAGCTATCAGTTATGTTGAAGTTCTGATATGCAGAATAACATTCCGGCAGTACTTAAGGTTATGCAGTATATTTATGAGCATATTATGTACGCAGAGCTCAATACAAAGAGTGATTACTGTCAGGAATGTGGATACACAGGTCAGATTCAGATTATAACTGATGATGACGGAAAAGCTTATATGGGAGTGCCCTAACTGCGGAAACCGTAATCAGGATAAGATGAATGTCGCAAAGGAGAACTTGCGGATATATCGGAACACAGTTCTGGAATCAGGGAAGAACTCAGGAGATTAAGGAAAGAGTGCTTCATCTGTAAGATTAAATATAATATGGCAGGACATGGAACCGACCCCCAAAAGTTAGACTAAAATCTAACGATTGGGAGGTCAGTTTTTCATGTCCTGCCTTTTCTTAATAAGTGCTGTATGTGAATTAATATTCTGGGAAATATTCATGCTCTCTCATGCCATAAACAGTCTGCAATCAGAATTGAAAGTATTATGGCAGGTATTGCAAATATAACAACAAAGCCAATGTCCTTGATTGTCATTATGAGTGCAATAACAGTCCATATTCCTGTATATATAATCTTGACAATCAGATTGCGGCGTATATGCTTTGGGTTGTTGGTTGCTTTATATAATATGATTCCTATATAAGCAAAAATAGTAATCACAGTAACGGGTAATCCAATTATGACAGCAAGAACAGCAAGAATATATAATAGAACTATGGATGTGCTTCCCATATAAATATGTCCAATTAAATTGAATAAATTGTTAATACTAAATGTCTTGTTATTAATTGCAGAAAATGATTCATACAAATTATTAAAGAATTTATCAGGATAAATATGAGTCATGATTAATATAATAATTGACAGAATACTGATAATAGTGTAAATAATTGTGAATACCTTATCCGTCTTTCTTGCAAAGTTCATTGTAATCGCTCTCCTCATAAATAATTGATAGTATCACTATATCATATTTATTCGTTATGAACAAGAACTGACTATAATAATGAATGTCAGATATACCGATATATATTTAAACTAATGTGATTCCCAAAAGGAGTTTGGGATAGGATTATGACAAGGAGGGCATATGTCACTTACGATAAGAAGCACAATGAATAATCAGACAGCTGCACAGGGAATAGATAATACAGATAAGAATACTGATAATTCAAAGCAACCCAGGAATAGAAAGACAATTAATGCATCAGAGCTTAATCTGAAGCCATATAATGATAACCAGATTGATGCTAAAAGGCTTAGAGCCAGAAAGCAGGCTATGAAGCTTATATCTGATGCATGGAAATCTTCTGATATGAGAGAAAGAATATTGAGGATATGAAGCTCGATAAGCTTAATAAGCTTGATGAAATCACAGAACTTAAGAATAAGGTTAGTGATTTGGAGAATGAAAAAAGGCTTACCGCGCAGATTATGGCGTTGATATGAATTCACAGGAACAAAAAGACCTTGAGTTGCTTGAAAAATACCAGAATAACAGATATGGTTCGGCTGAGGACACATTTTCAAAGAAGAACTTGACCGCTTAAAGGAACTACAGAATACTCCGCTTACAGAGTATCAGGAGAAAGTGCTTAAGCTGAATTCATCACAGATACATTTAAGGATGAAATTGGTCAGAAGGAGCTTAAGATTGCATGCGACAGCTTCAATTGCACTTGCCGAAATCGACAGGGATAAATCTCAGGAAATGCTAAAGGCACAGGATTCAGCAGACCAGATAATAGGTGCTGTTGAGGGTGAGGTTAAGAATCTGCTTGTAAATGAAGGTAAAGACAACATTGATGACAAGGTAGAAGAGAATAAGGAAAAAGCTGACGAAGCAGAGAAGAAACAGGAAGAACAGCAGGAAAAGATTGACGAAAAGCGCAAGGAAAGAAAAAAGAACAGGAAAGAGATTATTGAGGGACAGGCAGAGGCTGACAAGTTAGAGATGAATGCCAATATGAGAAGCAATGATGTGGACCATGTGACTGAAGCCCAGAAGCAGATAGTCAGGATAATGAAAGATAATAAGATGCTTAATGAGGATATTAAGGGAATAGATATTGATTTGAATTTCTAGGAAGCTGTCAGGAAGGACTATGCATGGCGGGATTGTTTTGGTGGGATTGTTACATAACAGCCGAGTTTTCTGTGCGGATGGAAAGAGATATGTCTTGGTGAGATTTGGTTTTCCTATAAGAAAACATTTTTTCATGATTAATAGGTTATTTACATCACAACCTTAATAAAATTCAGGATAATTTCCTATCAGATAGTGAGTTAAAGCTATTTGATAGGAAAATTTGTCTTTTAAGAAAAATTTGTGAGAATAAGAAACATTTTTGGAAAATCTGGTAAGGAAGGACCTATAAGAAATCAAAAATGCGACTATAAAAAGGTATCATATAAGAATCATATAATCTGATAAACTATAGAAGGTATGCCCCACCTTACAGAATAAAAGTAAGGCGGGGCATACATGTATCAACAGAGATGACTTTTTATCAAAGAATCTATGCAGTTAGCATTGATTGGAGTATTAGCGGTTTCAAATGTTGCTATGAAGTTTCTGCCAAGGACATATTCTGAATTAGCATAATCACTGATTTTTTGATGGCATTACAGGCATATTCTACATTATCCATAATACCAAAATGTTCCCATATATATTCCTGCCTTGTTTTAACATTAAGACAGGTAAAATCCGGGTGTGTTATGATACCAGATTGTAGGCTGCAGAGGATATTCGTATCGATAAGGGATATTATAGCGATAGAGTTTGTTAGCTATGATAATTTCAGACTTAGACCGTACGCGTTCACCATTATCAGTATAGTATTCAGCACAGTCAGGGTGAATCCTAAAGAAGTATATTCTGAGGCTTTCCAGTTTGCAGTAAAATCTTCATCTGATACAAAAACTGGAGTAACCATTTCTTTGCGGAAGCTGTTAATGAATCATAAATATGCTGGATTTCTGATGGATTATATTTCTTAAGTATGACTTCAAAGAAAGTTTAATTCTTTCAGCAGGCATTGTTCAATTCTTAAATCATAATCTTTTTTGTGCAAGTTCAATTGCAAAATTATAGTTATGCTTTTTGATATATGTTCCTTTGGTATCATTTACTTCGACTTTATGATAATATTGGCGCCATGAGCTTTTTCTGGCAGTTCGCAGAGAACCTTCAGGAGCATTAGAAATTCTTCCTTGTATATCAGCTAGTAAAAGAGACAATTGTGAATGCCTGCACATAACAGACTCTTTAATCGTGTCAGGTGCTAATGTGTCAACATGTTCCATATTATAATTCTGTATATCTCTCATTAAAAACCCCCTTTTGCAATTACAGGCAAAAACTGTTTAATAAATATACTATACAAATATATAAAAATCAATAGTTTGATATATTAAAAATATGCAAACATACTGAGAAAAACAAGTCTGGGCAAAATATGATGATAAATAAAGGAAGCTTCATACGCAGACAATACGTGATACCTATAGGTAGTCGCATAATAAAAGTCTCTTATAGGAAGATTTTGGGAAAATTTATGTGATTTTGTGGATTTTCAGATTGTAGAGAGCAGTTTTACCTATTAAAGAATAGAAATAATGAATTTTATAGGTTGAGAAGAAGCTTTTGGGATTGAAAAAACGCAAATTATGCCTATAAAGAGCAAATATTATGAATATATAGGTCAAGCAGCCATCACGGAAAATACAGAGCCAACGGGGACATGCAGCCATCACGGAAAATACAGAGCCAACGGGGACACGCAGCCTGCACGGAAAAAAACAGAGCCTGCGGCAAAACAGCAAAAATGGAATTGTGTCAGCGAACAGAGAAAAAATAGCACCCAGGCATCAGCAAGGGATACAAAAATATTGGGGATATCGAAGATATCCCCAATACAATTAAAAATCCACCTGCTGTACAGAACCGGCGCTGCCGTCTTCATGAAGATACATGCCGCTGCTTCGTACTTTAGCTTTAAGATTGTTATCATCATCAGTTACATGAAATGTTGTTTTGGAGCTGCCAAGACAGATTGCACCGACATTGGCTTCCTTAAGTGATAAGAGCGTGTCCTTGCCATTCTCATCTTTAACCCAGACCTTTAACTGGTCATAGACTTCATCATTCTCATCAATCCAGCCGTTGCCGTCAGAATCGTATTCTGCAAGCTCGGAAAAGCCATTACCGGTCTTGGTTCCGAACAGCTCTTTGCTGCCGTCATTGATAATTCCGTCGCTGTTCTTATCAAGAGCAAGAAAGCCACTTTCAGGATTCATCTGTGCAATAGTCTCGTCTTTACCATCACAATCAATGTCAAAACTGAAGGACTTATCAGAAATAGAAACAGGATTGCATCTAAGATTAATAACAAGCGGGTCTGTCAGTACAGTGTCAAAGCTGAAACAAATTCAATGCTGTGTTCTTCCATGTATCTGCGCGACATGGTCATATCAAGATTAAAATTAAGTTCCCTGCCGTCTGCTGTTTTAACAGTTCCGGTTGTTGAAAATGAAGTGCTTTCCTTTTCTTCATAGGTTGAAGAATATCTGGTTCTTACAGTCCACACAGTAGGAGAAATCTGGTTAGTAATAGAAAGGGTTTTTTGAGGCTTTGTCAGATGAAGATGTGTCAGAGACTGAATTGCAGGATAAACTGTCAGTATCATGAAACATTCCACGGAAAGACAGAGACTGAATAAAATCCAACAGGGACATATAAACCTTTCTTTGTTATTTCTGTGTAACTGAAGCTTACATTCTGCCGCATAGAAACTAAGCTGGCTTTGTTGTAAGCAGGTGTTAAAGCCTCCGTGCCTTCTGGTGATTCCTCACCAGCCAAATCCGTTTTAGAAGAATCGTCCGGGACATTAAGTCTGCCAGAACGATTGTAGAGTGGCATCATCAGAAACATGTCGTCATACTTTCTGTCCGGAGAATCAGAAGAATTACTAAAATATGATTCTTTCTGGCTTAAGCTCGCTTCTTGCCTGGCTCATTCCAAAACTAAAGGAGTTACCAGAGCTGCCTCTTTTGCGACCATGTCTTGATACCTTTTGTGAGTAGTGTCTTCTTGAAGACATACTCATGTTACTGTCTGCAATTATCATAAGTATACCCGCCTTTCATCTTCAGCAATGAACACGGTTATATATAATATCGGTTTAAGCGCAGAATACTTAATAATAAAATGTCAATTAAAAAACTTTTTATAAAATAACTTTATAAAAGTACTGGAAATTCTTATTTAACTGTTGTAATATGATAGCAGAGAAATATCTGCATAAGCAGAAATAAATTATTGAGCCGTAAACTGGCAGAAAGAGGTCATATATGTGGATAGCAGATTTAGGAAATGGACGATACAAGAATCCAATACTTTACGCTGATTATTCAGATCCGGACGCAATCCGTGTCGGTGATGATTATTTTATGATATCATCAAGCTTTTCTAATGCTCCGGCTATGCCGTTGCTTCATTCTAAGGACCTTGTAAACTGGAAGGTTGTAAACTACATTTGCCTGAAGTTCCAGAATTCAGATATAGAAATCCAATTCATGGATGTGGAGTGTGGGCACCTGCAATAAGATATCATGAGGGTACATATTATTGTGTGCTTCCCAATGCCGGATGAAGGAATATATATGACTACAGCAACAGACCCTTATGGTGAGTGGAGTAAGCCGGTGAACATAAGACCAGGAGCAGGCTGGATTGATCCATGCCCATTCTGGGATGAGGACGGAAAGGCATATCTTGTTGCAGGAGTTGCCAAGAGCCGTATCGGATACAAGAGCGTGCTTCATATGGTAGAGATGCAGCCAGATGGAATGGGGCTTATCGGCGAGGAAAAGGTTATATTTGACGGTAACTTAAATGACCAGATTACAATAGAAGGTCCTAAGATGTATAAGCGAAACGGATGGTATTAGAGTACGAAAACCTGATGTCGGTGCCGTTTATGAAATATGTGAGCCAGATACTACAGATGAATTCACAGAAGATACTTTGGGACTGCAGTGGCAGTGGAATGCCAATCCAGACAGTGACTGGGCGCAGTCTGGCACTGATGAAAGTGGAAATGTGTCTGATGACGGTTCTTATATAAAGCTTAATGCAGTTGGCAGAGCATCAAACAGACCAATTGGCGATTACAGAAATCTTCTCCTGCAGAAGTGGCGGCACCGGAATTTAGCTGTATTACTAAGATGAATATAAGCGGAATGGCTGATGGTGATAATGCCGGATTCATTCATATGGGAATGAATTATCTGCAGCAGATGTGACTGTCAAAGGCGGTAAGATGGAAGTGTATGCAGTAAAGGGTGTGCAAGCAGTTTGACTGTGACCAGGCTTATACTAAAGAGACTAAAGAATTGCTTGCTTCATACGATAATCTTAAGGAAATATATTTCAGATACACAGTTAAAAAGACAGGAACTAAAGATCATGTCGAGGGTGGACTTCCTGTTAAGGAAGCACCTGTTGAGACAGTAACAATAGAGATAAGCACAGACGGAAAAAATACACCAACCCTGTTTCCGTTATTGCCAAAGCCGGAAGATGGGTTGGTGTAAAGAGCGGTGTATATGTATCACATGATAATTCTGCCAATAGTGAAAACAAAGGTTTTGTTACGGTAGATTATGTAAGATACAGCCGTTAAATATTCTTAATGTTTTTCTTAGCCCCCAATTCAAGGGCTTTTCGCATTATTGGAAATAAGGTCGAGGGATTCAAGTATCTGCTTGAATTCCTCCTGTTCTCCAATATCAACCTGACCATCAGCAGAGATATTGATAATAGAAGCTCGCAGGTTTTCGATATCATTCAAAGAACCAAGCATTTTTAATGATAATCTGTCAAATGAATTAATCTCGACTTCCTTCATTGTAAGCCTTCCAATCGGACATTCGTTTGAGCAGTAATTGTAGCAGAGTTCAGGAGCGTTGTAGCATTTTGACATAGATACAACCTCGTCTGCATAAGGTGTTACATTGCCAAGTTCAATTCTTGCAAGTCTTGTTCTGTCTATACCTACGACATCTGAAGCTGCTTCACGGCTTTTCAAAGTCAGTATTTTTCTGTGCAGCAGAAAATCTTGCCTGATAATATCTGTTATCAGATGCTTTAGTTGCTTTCTTCATAGTTAATAATTCTCCCCTTGGTATATTTAATGAGTTAGTAAAATACATGATCTCCGATAACGGTTCCGCCACATCGACAGAACTGTCATATACATGAAAATATAGTGCGTTAATATTGATATAACCATTAAGCACATCAATGGCGCCTGGGTGCACTGCATTTGCACCTCTTGCAAGTACTATTGCAAATCGTCCGCTGGCAACAGGTGAAAACTGGTAAGGTGCATATATTACGCCGCTTATGCTGTTGGCAAAGCGTGGGTCAGCAACTCTGTTGATAACAACACTTCCTACAGCACATTTGCCCTCATATGACTGGTTGCCGGCTTTCACATTCAATAATTCTTTGCGAGCATTGCAACATCTTCGGCAGTGTGATTCTTAAGAACATTGTTAAGAGCGTTCTGGTCAACCATAGCAGAGCCGGAAGATGAATTATTGCCTGTATTACCGGCGTTATTGACTTTGTCAGCCTCTTCCTGTGCTTTTTTGCAGCTTCAAGAGCTTCCATTTCACGGCGTTGACGCTCTAACATTTCCTGTTCAATCTGCTTTTCGTATTCAAGCGCAAGTGCTTCTGCATCAGTAATGCTGTCACTTGTAGTGTCAAGCTCTGTCTGGCATTGTGAAGCACAGCAAAATTATCAGCTTCGCGGGCTGCATCATCTTTAAGAGTGACAAGTTCGGTCATCTCTTCTTCAAGCTTTGCCTGAGTTTCTTTAAGAGAAGCCAGAAGGTCACTTAATTCCTGCATCTTCTGGTGGTCATAATTAGAAATCTGCTGGATATATTCTGACTTGGATAAAAAGGTCAGAAAGGCTTTCAGCCGACAGAAGCGTTGACAGGATAGTAGCATTATTATTCTCATACATAAACTGTATACGAAGTTTCATGGAGGCGTACTGCTGGTCAATCTCTGCCTGCATATCAGCAACCTGGATATTGGTAGCATCAATCTCGGACTGCTTCGCATTAACTGCATCCTCAATAGAAGACAGCTTCTCTCCGGAAGCAGACAGCTTCTCGTTAAGCTCCCCGTAAGATGCATTGAGTTCGCTTTGTTTACTTCTTAATTCTTCAAGCTGTTTATTAACAGCGTCGAGGTCATCCTGTGTATCAGCCATCAACTGGTCAGGATAAGCAAAAAATGGAACAGCAAATGTAGGCTGCCATAATCAAAGCAAGACCGGCGACTGTTAAATTCCGTAATTTAAATCTGATAAAATGTTTCACATAGACTCCTGATAATCATTATATTTTTATAAATAAAAAACAATATTAGTATAAAATGTGCTGGAATAAATTGCAAGCCAAGCTTTCCATGGTGTATATTAATTGAGGAGTGCGGATTGGGAATTGGTCTGCATCCTTCGACTTGCGTACATGACGTTGCGGCGTCTGACTATAGCATACGCTTTCAGTAATCTCTGCGCTTAGTGTAACTAAATGCCGCTATCTACAGAGTTTCTTACCGTGTGTCAAATCAAACGCGCTTCGCTTGAACGAGATTTGACGCACAGCCCTAATGTATATAGCGGCATTACGTTACACACAGCTCGGATTATTCAAGCGTATGCTATAGTCAGACACCGCAACTGATATACACAACATTTAAGATGCAGACAAGTTCCCAATCCGAAGCCCGCAATAAAATAAAAGGAGTATCCGATGCTTGAATTAAATGATATAAAGAAAGACTATGTGTCTGGTTCTACCACCGTGAGTGCACTTAAGGGCATTAATCTTAGGTTCAGGGACTGCGAGTTCGTGTCGATTCTTGGACAGTCTGGATGTGGTAAGACTACTATGCTTAATATTATAGGCGGACTTGATAAGTATACGAGCGGCGACCTTAAGATAAATGGAGTGTCAACTAAGAATTATAAGGACAGAGACTGGGATTTTTACAGAAATAATTCTATTGGTTTTGTGTTCCAGAGTTACAATCTGATTCCGCACCAGACTGTTTTATCTAATGTAGAGCTTGCACTTACGCTTTCAGGTGTATCTAAGGCTGAGAGAAAGAAAAGAGCTATAGAGGCACTTGAGAAGGTTGGACTTGGAGAGCAGATTCACAAGAAGCCTAACCAGATGTCAGGTGGACAGATGCAGAGGGTTGCTATTGCAAGAGCACTTGTCAATAATCCTGATATTCTTCTTGCAGATGAACCGACAGGTGCACTTGATACAGAGACAAGTGTACAGATTATGGAGCTTCTTAAGGAGATTTCCAAAGACAGGCTTATAATTATGGTTACGCATAACCCGGAACTTGCCAAGGATTATTCTACAAGAATAGTCAGATTGTTGGATGGTGTGATAACTGATGACTCTGATCCATATACGTTAGAAGATATGGAAGCTGATATTAAGGCTAAAGAAGCTGCTAAGGTTAAGGCATCAGAGAAGAAGAATAAAAAGTCAGGAAAGAAGCAGAAAACGTCTATGTCATTCTTTACAGCACTTTCGCTTTCCTTTAATAACCTGATGACTAAGAAAACAAGAACGATTCTTACTGCATTTGCAGGAAGCATAGGAATTATCGGTATTGCAATGATTTTGTCTATCTCAAATGGTATCCAGTTATACATAGACAGGGTTCAGAGAGATACGCTTTCGAGTTATCCTATAACACTTCAGGCGGAAGCCATTGATATAAGCAGTATGGTATCAAGCATGACAGGTAATTCGGATTCAGAAGAGCATGAGGATAAGTCTAAAATATATTCTAACGATATCATGGGTGACATGATCAATACCATGGTAAAGGAAGTTAAGAGCAATAACCTTTCTGAGTTTAAGAAATACATTGAAAACGGCAGCTCTGACATTAAGTCATATGTAAGTGATATCCAGTATTCATATGATGTTCCTCTTAACATTTATATGAAGGATACTTCTAACGGTGTTGAGCAGTTAAACCCAGGTACAATGTTTGATTCGATATATGGCGAAGGTGCAACAAGCGCATCTTCTTCAATGTCATCTGGTATGGGCATGGGAATGTTTTCTAACAGCAGTGTGTGGAACCAGCTTTTAGGAAACCAGCAGGTTCTTGATGAGCAGTATGATGTCCTTGCAGGACACTGGTAAGAGAATTTCAATGAGGTTGTGCTTGTTGCAGATAAGAATAACGAGGTTGATGATTATACACTTTACTCATTAGGTCTTAAAGACCCTGAGGAAGTAAGAACACTCTTTAAGAAAATGATGGTTGGTGAATCATACGAAACAAAAAAAGATATAAGCTATACATTTGACGAGATTCTTGATACAGAGTTTAAGCTTGTTATGCCTACAGACATGTATAAGTACAATGATGTGACTGGTACATGGGACGATTACAGCAAAGATGATAAGTATATGACAAATGTTGTAAATAACGGAACTGACATTAAAGTATGTGGAATAATCAGACCTAATGATGATGCAGTCAGTACTTCACTTTCAAGTGGAATCGGTTATACAGCAAAGCTTACGGAATACATTATCGAAGAAGTAAAAAAACAGTGAGATAGCCAAGGCACAGCTTGCTGATACAAGCGTTGATGTATTTACAGGAGTTCCATTTGACAATGACAGGAATACAGAGATTACAATGGATGATGTAAATGCATATATGGCAACACTTTCACCAGAGGAAAGCGCTCAGATGCAGGCAATGACAAGTGGAATGAGCGATGATCAGATACTACAGCTTTTCTCAGCGTCACTAAAGGCTAGAACAACAGATGCAACATTAGACAGCAATAAGTCGAAGCTTGGAATTACAGACCTTGATACACCTTCACAGATAGATATATATGCAACTGATTTTGATTCTAAGGAGAAGGTTCAGAATATTATCAAGGATTACAATAAGCTGCAGCAGGACGATGGCAAGGGAAGAAAATGTTATTAACTACACAGATTATGTTGGAATAATGATGTCATCAGTAAGTACAATTATTAATGCAATCTCTTATGTATTAATAGCATTTGTTGCAATATCACTTATAGTTTCTTCAATAATGATAGGTATTATCACATACATTTCAGTACTTGAAAGAACTAAGGAAATTGGAGTATTAAGAAGTATTGGTGCTTCTAAGAAAGATGTTTCAAGAATATTCAATGCAGAGACACTTATTGAAGGTTTTGTCTCAGGCGCACTCGGCATTGTTGTAACTTTATTGTTGTGCATACCTGCAAATGCGTTGATTAAGCACCTTACAGACATTTCCAATGTTGCACAGCTTCCGGTTGCAGGAGGAGTAATACTTATAATAATAAGCATGTTCCTTACATTTATTGCCGGACTTATCCCAGCAAAGCTTGCAGCAAAAAAGACCCTGTTGTGGCATTAAGAAGTGAATAATGTCTTTACTTTAAAACTTCACTGTGTTAAAATTTAAAAGTAATAAGCCAATGTTATTTTTGGAAAACCGGGGTGGATAATTATGAACAATAAGTTAAAGACACAGGCTGTTGAGCAGCTTTTTTCAGGCAATATTAAGTCTTAAGGATTTAGATGAAGCATACGATTTCTTTTGAGGATGTATGTACAATTAACGAGATTTTATCCCTATCCCAGAGATTTGAGGTTGCCAAGATGTTAAGAGAACACAGGACATATCTTGATATTGCAGAGAAGACAGGTGCGTCTACTGCGACAATCAGCAGGGTAAACCGTTCGCTTAATTATGGTAATGACGGGTATGACAGAGTATTTGAAAGACTTGGCATGCTTGAGAAAGAGTCAGAAGATAATAAGTAATATATGAAGCAATGTAAAAGGGAACTGTCAGTACTGGCAGTTCCCTTTAATTTGTATGGATTATTTCTTTCTGTCTGTTTTATCAGATTTTTCAGGATGCTTTTGGCGCATGCTTGGCAGAGTAATCATCAATCAGACTTTCAATCATGTTCTTCTTCATGTATACATCAAAGCTTAAAAGGCATACAAGGCTGAAGAACTGTAAGAATTCTCTGTCATCATCATTCTTTACATCTGAAAATGCATTGCTTGCCTGTTCAGACTTTGCAAATATATCTTTAGATAATGGCCTTTGCAAGAGAGGATTCCATTGAAAAATCTCTTTATATATATAATCCAGATCCGGCTTGGAACCTTCATCAAAGAATTTCTCAGTGAGAGGATTGAGCATTTTCTGTATATCACTTATTGAGAGAATGTTCTTAAAGTAATAGATAAATGTAAGGATATATATGTGTTCCTTAGAGTACTTTTTTCTTTACTGGTGATGGCAAAGAGATTGTTTTTGGCATAGTTGTTAATCATTGTTTTGGTTAGTACTTTATCATCAGTGGTACGCTTTGTGTCGTGAAGATGTTCATACATAAATGTTGTAACCTGATCCATGTACAGGTTGATGTTAGGCACATCTCCGGGTTTTATATAGTTAAGAGCGGACATATCTTTAAGAATACCACTCATAAGCTCTTTAATATCGTTGTTCATATGTTCCTCATTTCTTTAAAAATGCGTATTCATGAGAGAATACATTTATATTAATGCTTAAGCTATATTATATAGTTTTTAAAACCACATTTCAAGTAGGAATAATATAATGAACTTTAGCATAGTGTAATGTGCATATTATGATATTTTAATTTTTATTACAAGAATATAAAATATGTTTCATAGGAGCAAATATTCGTGACTTTTTACTCCTGATATATTATAATGAAAAAAAGGTTTTTAAGAATTCTGGGAGACAGAATTCGGATGCACCAGAGGGTGATATGTGCCAGAAAGCGGCACAGGAATGGAGGATTATTATGGGTATTTTAACAAGATTCAAGGACATTATGAGCGCTAACATCAATGCACTTCTCGATAAGTGTGAAGATCCAGAGAAGATGATTGACCAGTACATGAGAAATCTTGAGAGCGACCTTGGAAAGGTTAAGGCAGAGACAGCTTCAGTTATGGCTGAGGAGACAAGATGTAAAAAAAGAGAGCTTGATGAATGCACAGCAGATGTTGCCAAGTATCAGTCATATGCAGAAAAGGCTCTTCGGGCTGGCAACGAGGCAGATGCAAGAACATTCCTTGAGAAGAAGCAAGCAGTTAGTTTCTAAGCAGGCTACATTACAGCAGACATATAATATTGCAAAGCAGACAATGCAGCTAAGATGCGTCAGATGCATGATAAGCTCTGCAAGGATATCCAGTCTCTTGAAGCAAGAAGAGATGCAGTTAAGGCTAAGGTTGCAGCAGCTAAGGCTCAGGAGAGAATCAACAAGGTTGGTTCAAGTGTTAACAGTGTTGGAACAAGCATGGATGCATTCGGTAAGATGGAGGCTAAGGCTAATAAGATGCTTGACGAGGCTAATGCAATGGCAGAGCTTAACCAGACACAGCTTGAGGCAGATGTTGACAGTCTTGCAAAGCTAAGTATGATGCAGAGCCAGCTAACACAGCAGTTGATGATGAATTAGCAAAGCACTTAAGGCTCAGATGGGCTTATAATTCAGAAGCACATTTATAATGAGATAAGCAATACATAGATAAGGAGAGGGAACATGGGATTATTCAAAGGGCAGTTTGCCAACGTAGTTGAATGGGAAGAGTACAGAGATGATATAATCTTCTGGAAATGGACCAACAGAGAAATCAAGAAAGGCAGTAAGCTGATTATCCGCGCCGGCCAGGATGCAATCTTTATGTACAATGGTAAGATTGAAGGTATTTTTAAGGACGAGGGAAGCTTTGATATTGAATCACAGATTATTCCATTCTTATCAACACTTAAAGGCTTTAAGTTTGGCTTCAACAGTGGAGTAAGAGCTGAAGTTTTATTCGTTAATACTAAGGAATTCACAGAGAAGTGGGGAACTAAGAATCCTATTCTTATTCCAACACAGGCACTTCCAGGTGGCATGCCAATAAGAGCTTTCGGTAACTTCTCGTTTTCAGTATCTGATTACATTACGCTTATAGACAAGGTAGCAGGTGTAAAAGCAGATGTACACTGTTGCAGATGTTAAGGAAAGAATATCAGCAGTTCTTGACCAGCTTCTTATGAAGTGGATTTCTAAAGAAGGCAAGGATATGTTTAATCTTCAGGCTAATGCTTATGATATCTCAGCGGGTATTAAGACAGACCTTGATATGGAGATGAGCAAGTTAGGAATCACAATAACATGCTTTACTATCTCAAGCTTCTCTTATCCGGAAGAAGTACAGAAGATGACTAATAAGGCAGCTTCTCAGGCAATGGTTGGAGATATGAACAGATATACACAGATGGCTATGGCTGATAGTATCGGCAATTCAAGAGGCGGTTCGAATATTGCCAGTGATATGATGCAGCTCCAGATGGGAATGCAGGTTGGACAGCAGATGATGAATAACATGAATACTGCAATGAATAATAATGCAAATGTGTCAGGTGGCACAGCACCTAAGTTCTGTCCTAACTGTGGAACACCAACTAATGGCGCTAAGTTCTGTTCTAACTGTGGAACAAAGCTTGCATAATCTGACAATTAGTAATATGTGAATTTAATAAATAACAATCAGGGATGTTGTCATATTGGCTTGGCAACATCCCGTTGTTTTTGTATAATGTGGTAGTTGGCAGAAATAAGGTGGATATAGATTTCACATTTGCATGAAGGTGGATATATGAGATTAGAAGATTTGAATGACAGCCAGAAAAGGGCAGTTAAATATACAGATGGCGCGTCGCTTATTATTGCTGGGGCAGGCTCTGGAAAGACGCGTGTGCTTACGAACAGAATTGCATATTTAATAGAAGAATGCGGAGTAGACCCATATAATATTATGGCAATTACATTTACTAATAAAGCCGCAAGAGAGATGAAAGAACGAGTTGAGACTACTGTGGCACAGGGTGCAGGGGCTGTATGGGTAAGTACATTCCACTCAACATGCGTGAGAATTTTAAGAAGATACATAGACAGAATTGGATACGATAATAACTTTACGATATATGATACGGACGACCAGAAGTCTGTAATCAAGGATATATGTAAGAAAATGAATATAGATACGAAGATGCTTAAAGAGCGTGCAATTATGAGTAAGATTTCATCTGCTAAAGATGAGTTAAAGACTCCTGATGAGTTCGAGCTTGAGGCAGGTAACGACTATAATCTTAGAAGAATTGCGGGCGTATACAGAGAATATCAGAAGACGCTTAAGCTTAACAATGCACTTGATTTTGATGACCTGATATTCAAGACGGTTGAGCTGTTTCAGAGTGATGCAGAGGTACTTGAGCATTATCAGGACAGATTCAGATATATAATGGTTGATGAGTATCAGGATACTAATACATCACAGTTTAAGCTTGTTGCAATGCTTGCAAAGCAAAGTATGGCAATATATGTGTGGTTGGTGATGATGACCAGTCTATATATAAGTTCCGTGGAGCAAACATTTATAATATTCTTAACTTTGAAAATGTGTTCACAGGCGCTAAGGTTATAAAGCTGGAGCAGAATTACCGTTCGACGCAGACTATTCTTAATGCTGCAAATGCGGTGATAAGTAATAATATTGGCAGAAAGAGCAAGTCACTCTGGACTGATAATGGAGAGGGCGAGAAGGTCAATTATACTCTGTATGAGAACGGGTATGATGAGGCAGAAGGCGTTGCGAGTGGTATTGCAGAGTATGTAAGGGATGGCTGGAATTATAATGATGTTGCCATTCTTTACAGAACTAATGCACAGTCAAGAGCCTTGGAAGAAAAGCTGATGATTCACAACATTCCATATAAGATATATGGCGGACAGAATTTCTATCAGCGAAAGGAAATCAAAGATATTCTTGCTTATCTTAAAACTATTGATAATGGTCTTGATGGTCAGGCGGTCAAGCGAATTATAAATGTTCCGAAGAGAGGAATTGGTAATACTACGATTGACAGATTGCAGGAATATGCAGATTTTAATGATATTACCTTCTGGGAAGCACTTGTCAATGCAAAGGATATTGACACAATAAAGAATGCGGCACTTTCCAAGTTAGAGCCATTTGTTGACCTTATTGGAAGACTGCGTGCCAAGGAAGAATTCATGTCATTAAAGGAGCTTGCTGAGGCTGTAATTGAGGATACAGGATATATCGAGAGCCTTTCACAGAATGAAACGGTGGAAGAGGTTGAGGCAAGACGCGAGAATCTGGATGAATTCATTAATAAGGTAGTAAGCTATGAGGAGGGCTGTAAGGAAGCAGGCGAAGAGCCTACACTTTCAGGACTTCTTGAAGAAGTTGCCTTAATAGCGGATATTGATAATCTTGATGAGTCAGAGCCTCATGTAATGCTTATGACGCCGCACAGTGCGAAAGGTCTGGAATTTCCAATCGTGTATATGACAGGAATGGAGGACGGACTTTTCCCAAGCTATATGACAATTGTGTCAGATGATTCAACTGAGATTGAGGAAGAGAGAAGACTGTGCTATGTTGGAATAACAAGAGCAGAGAAAATACTTAATCTTACAAGTGCCAAGTCACGTATGGTGCGTGGTGAAACACAGATGAATAAGGTTTCAAGATTTATTAATGAAATTCCTAAGGATTATATGCACATAGAAAACAATTCCAGTGGGTATGCTAAAGGCAGGATTGCATATGGCGGGACATCAGATGAGCCGGATACAACAGGCATTAACATGCGTGCAACAGCCAGATCAATTCTTAGCAGCTACGGAAGTGGGCACACCAGGCGGAAGGGCAGCAGGAACATATAGTTCAAGAAAGGTTAAGATAAATGGTGGTTCTAATCCGGGATTTGGAAAAGACCCTATGGAATTATTTGACCTTAAGAAACCAGAAAAGAGAAAGACTCCGGCAGATTCTGTAAGAAGTGCTTATGCAGGAATGCCTACACGAAGCGGCTTATCTTCAAGAAATGTAATAGGTGCTTTGCAAAGAGGTGCAGATATAAGTGCAAAATCTTCAGGCGGACTTGGCTACAGTGTCGGTGATATGGTGAGCCATGTGAAATTCGGTGAAGGAAAGGTACTTGCTATAGAGGATTCAGCAAGAGACTATATGGTAACAGTTGAATTTGCAGAGTACGGACAGAAGAAAATGCTGGCAGGATTTGCAAGACTTAAAAACTATAATGACAAATGTTTAACGCTATGCTATAATACATTTATTAAATCCGTGGTATGAAAGGAGATATTGTTATGAGTAAAGAAAAATTAGATGAGCTTATCGCAGCTACTAAATTAGAGAACTTATTAGCAAGAAGGAAGATGAAGATAAGAAATGCTGCAAGAAGTGCAAAGCACAATTATCATAGCTGTTCTTGCTATCGTTGGTGCAGTTGCAAAGAGTTGCTGGTATCGCTTATGCTGTATACAGATATTTTACACCAGATTATTTAGATGACTTCGATGATGAAGATTTCGAAGACGAAGATTTTGACGATGATTTCGAGGATGAAGACATCGAGAAGTAATGTAATAAGTGCGATATGATTGAAAGCCACAGCCGGCTTGATATGTCCATTAGGATATGTCAGCGGTTGTGGCTTTTTTATTGCATAATATTTAATTATTTCTTAATTGACATAGGGGTGTAATCAGTGTTATATTACTCAACCCTGTCATTAAGCAAAATTTAAGGGGAGGAAAGGAAAGCAGGAATTTATGACATTTTATCAGGAGTTACAGTTAAGCTCGGCTGGTTCAAAACAGCTTATCAAGAACACACAGGATTCTAAAGAGAAAAGAAGACATATTCTTATATATAATTTTAAGGTGTATCTGGTTATGATATTCTGCGTCGCAGTAGTTACAGTATTCAGTAAGCTGCTGGGGAATAATAATAGTGTTGCCGGAGTTACAGTGCTTCTTGCGGTGCTGGTATTAAGACAGGCGGATTTTGGAATTAAGACATCACATGGATTGATTTCGATAATGGGAATATATGCGATATTGATAGCAGGACCGAGGGTTTCCAATATGGTACCGCCAGTTGCTGCATTTGTAATAAATGTTGTGTGTATTATGCTTTTATGATAATGGGATGTCACAATGTAATTATGTATAATCATTCAACATTCGTTCTTGGGTATCTTTTGCTACAGGGATATGATGTCACAGGCCATGAATATATGATGAGAGTTGTGGGACTGCTTGCCGGGATGTTAGTATGCATGATTATTTTCTATAAGAATCAGAGGAACAGACCATATAGAAGAACATTCTGGGATTTGTTTAAGGAATTTAATATTAATTCAGCAAGGACAAGATGGTACATTAAGCTTACATTTATCGTATCAAGCGCTATGCTGATTGTTTCACTGATGGGACTGCCTAGGGCAATGTGGATTGGAATTGCGTGCATGTCAGTGTGTCTGCCGTTTTCTAAAGATGTTGATAAGAGAATTGGAAACAGGGCATTGTTTAATGTTGTTGGATGTGCGATTTTTGCAGTGATGTATATAGTTCTGCCAGAATCAATGTATCCGTATATAGGCATGATAGGTGGTATCGGAGTCGGATATTCCGCTGGTTATGCATGGCAGACAGCTTTTAATACATTTGGCGCATTATCAATTGCGGCGGGACTTTTTGAATGCCTTATGCAGTTGCATTACGTATAGACTGAATGTCGCTGGGCTGCTTATACATGGCTGTGTGACAAGGTACTTGAAAGAATACATTCTGCAGTGCAGGCAAAGAATGTCAGCGTGGTGGAGTAAATGTGACTACTATACTTTTAGCACATTTTTCTGATAAAATTATATAAGGTATGCCGTTATGTGAATAAGTGCTGCCAGAAACTATTAATATGTTAATAACAGGCACAATTCATGTGCGGAATGGAGTATAGATTGAAAAAAAGGAAGCGTATACGAAGGTAAAGTTGAAAAGGTTGATTTCCCTAACAAGGCGACAGTGTGGGTGACAGATGAGGACGGACAGAAGGAGAAGGCAATCGTAAAGAATGCAATTCCGGGACAGACTGTCAGATTCTGCGTGAATAAGAAAAGAAAAGGACACTGCGAAGGCAGACTTATGGAAGTTGTTGAGAAGAGTCCGCTTGAAACCAACCCGGCATGTCCACATTTTGGCAAATGCGGTGGTGCACTTACCAGACAGTAGCTTACGAGGAACAGTTAAAGATTAAGAGCGCACAGGTGGAAAAAGCTTCTTAGCGAAGTTGTTTCGGGTGAGCTTCCATTTGAGGGGATAATCGGAAGTCCGGTTACAGAAGAATACCGTAATAAGATGGAGTTTTCATTTGGCGATGAGTACAAGGACGGACCTCTTGCACTCGGACTCACAAACGAAAACAGCATGTATGATATTGTTCCAGTTACAGAATGTAAGATTATTGATGAGGATTACAGAAAGATTCTCACATGCGTTCAGGATTATGCAATAGAGAAGGAGCTTCCTTTCCAGCACAAGTTAAGCCACGAGGGGTATCTGCGTCATCTTCTTGTAAGAAAGTCAGTAAAGACAGGACAGATTCTAGTTGATATCGTAACAACGACTCAGATTGAGCATGATTTCACAGAGCTTGTAAACCGCCTCACATCAATTGAATATAAGGGCACTCTTACAGGTGTTCTCCATACATTTAACGACAGCCTTGCAGATGCAGTAATTAACGAGAAAACTGAGCTTCTGTATGGTCAGGATTATATTGAGGAGGAACTTCTGGGCTTACGTTTCAAGATAACACCGTTCTCATTCTTCCAGACCAATTCTCTTGGAGCGGAAGTGCTTTACTCTAAGGCACGTGAGTATGTGCTTTCTGGCGGATTTGGAGATGTGGCTGGCAAAGAAACCGGTTATATATGACCTGTATACAGGTACGGGTACGATTGCGCAGATGTTATCTCCAGTTGCCAGCAAGGTTAGCGGTGTTGAGTTTGTTGCGGAAGCTGTTGAGGTCGCCAAGAAGAATGCAGCCCAGAACGGTCTTACTAACTGTGAGTTCATTGCGGATGATGTCTTAAAGGCACTTGATAATATTGAGATTAAGCCTGATTTCATCGTACTTGACCCGCCTCGTGACGGAATCCACCCTAAGGCACTTGAAAAGATTATTGATTACGGTGTTGACAGAATGGTGTACATTTCCTGCAAGCCTACTTCACTTGCAAGAGACCTTGTTACTCTGCAGGAGAGAGGGTATAAGGTGGAGAAGTGCTGTTGTGTGGATATGTTTCCTAATACGGGGCATGTGGAGACGGTTGTTCTGATGCAGTATTGTGGAAAATAAGAAAAATAGGCGTGTTAGACCAATTGATATTAGGATTGATCCAGATGCAGATTAAGGAATGCGGTAGTACGTTTGGAGAAAAATATGAGAGAGATATATAGAAGATTTTCTAGCATTGATGAAGCAAGAGATTGGGGAATAAAAATTATTCATATTGGTTGCCGGAGTATCAACTTGGTGGAAAGTTAAGGAGAAATTATGATACAGAAAATCCTGAAATATATTTAAAAGGAGATTTTTCTGAAGAGGAGATACAAGAATTAAGAGTAGATGCACTTGAAAATAAATGGTTTTCATTTTATTGTGGTGGAAATTGGGGATTGGCCATTAATAAAAAAAAACAGATATGGTTATACGGGCTTTTTACTTTTCCAGAAGATGAACTTGAGGAAATGCAAGCAGTTATGGATAAACGTCTAAATAAATCGTATGTCCCAGAGAATATTTGGGGATATAGATTTTTGGATTATAGAGAACTGTGTATAAGTACGAATAGACGTTATATTAACTGGGGTGCAATAATAGAAGATAAAGGATACATGGGAGTCGGTCTTGTAAAATCGTCATTGAAAGAAGAATTTGGTTCATGCAACACATTGCTAAAAAAAATTATGATACCGAAGGGAACTAAGGGGTTATACATAGACTTGATTAGTAATAGAGGGGGAGAACAAGAATTGTTATGTGCAAGAGGTAGTAAATTAAAGGTATTGTTCACATATAGGAGGAGAAAGAAGAACATTATTATTTGTAAAATGTTAAAATCAGAAGAGGCTGATAAAAGTGAAGAAATTTGATGAAAATGGTAGACTCAAGTATCTAAAAGGATGAGGTTTAGTTATTTGAGTCTGCCCATTTTTAGAGGAAAGTAATTTCCGAAACAAACAATCTATGGTACAATATCCTAGAAATTATCAATGGGGTAAGTGGACCATAGAGAAAGAGCAGAGCACAAATCACGCGCAGGTCAGTTAGACCTGTATCTCAAAAACAAATCTAATCTTTTTTCTATGGCAGGTGCAAAGTGATGCATCTTGCTTTTTTTTGCAGGTCCGATAGGGGACTGTTGTATCATTTTAGAGCCCAAACTTGACGGATAAGTCATGGGATGTGCATCTTTATTGCGCACTCATGGCATGTGGAGACGGTGTGTCTGCTGGGGAGAAAAGATATATAAAACATCAGCAATTTATCTCATATCTCAGTAAGATAATAAAAAGGGGGATTTTGTTTGAAAAAGAAAAAGAAGAAATAACAATCCGTTCCAGCGCAGCAGAATATTTGACCTATGTTGCTTCTGTTGGTGAACAGCAGGACAGCGTTGAGATGCGTTATGAGGACGAGAATATATGGCTGACACAGAAGATGATGGCTACATTATATGACGTTGGTTTACCAACGATAAATGAGCATATTAAAAAAGTTTATGCAGATAGTGAATTGGAAGAAGCGGCAACTATTCGAAAATTCCGAATAGTTCAAATGGAAGGTTCCCGTCAGGTTGCTCGTGATACAAAACATTATAATCTTCAAATGATTATTGCTGTAGGTTTTAAGGTCAATTCCGAGCGTGCTGTTCAGTTCAGAAAATGGGTGAATCAGATTGCAAAAGATTACACCATCAAAGGCTGGGTCATGGACGATGAAAGGTTAAAAAGAGGAACTTATCTGACAGAAAAGTACTTTGACGAGCAGTTAGAGCGCATTCGCGAAATAAGAGCAAGTGAAAGAAAGTTTTATCAGAAAATTACAGACCTTTATGCTACTGCAATAGATTATGATAAAAAAATTCAGTTGCAACAAAAAGATTTTATGCTACTGTTCAGAATAAGATGCATTTTGCGGTTCATGGACATACGGCATCAGAGCTGATTGTAGAAAGAGCAGACCATACCAAAGAACATATGGGATTAACAACATGGGCAGATGCTCCAGATGGCAAGATTAAGAAAAGCGATGTTACAATTGCTAAAAACTATTTAAGTCAGGATGAAATGAAACAATTAAATCGTATGGTTACTGCGTATTTAGATTTCGCTGAAAATATGACACTGAGGCATATCCCATTGACTATGGAGGATTGGGAAAAGCGTCTTAATAGTTTTATTGAAATGTTTGATTATGGGATTTTGCAGGATGCGGGGAAGGTGACGGCTGAAATTGCAAAGCTTCATGCTGAGACTGAATTTGAGAAATATCGTGTCATTCAGGATCGATTGTTTATGTCTGATTTCGATAAATATATGTTGGAATTAGAAGAGAGTACTAAGAGTGAATAGCGATACTTTACAGATAATTATAGAATAGGAGAATTTGGTTATTTAATCAAGAAATAGTAATGTATACATATTTTTTATCAGATTATATATCTGCTATGTCAAGTGTGGATATAAGAAAACTAAAAAAAAATTACGAAAGCTGAATTTATTCAATTAATAAGCCTGCTAATATCAATGTTTTTGGTTATTGTAACAATGATATTATATCAATTAAAAAGGACACAATATTATCTTATTATTAATATACTTTTTTTGTTTTGATTTTATATCTAATTGAGGCATTTATTTATATCTTAAATAATAAAAGATGGAATGAAAATAATAAAGACAATAAGCAGAAACAAATAAATGATTATATTGAAAGAATAAAATCCTTACAAATGTATAGTGAAAAAGATATATTATGGTTAATTGAACAAAGTAAAAAGTATTATCAAGAAGAAAGTCATAGATTCAGTGTAGGAAATATAATTTCTTCTATTATTATTCCAATAATTATGAGTTATATATCTTTAATTACGCAAAAAACAAATTTTATTACAGCTACATATATAATGTTATTATTAATAGTTGCTATTTCGGTTTTTTAGGCTTATATTGGTTTATTTATCCTAAGATTTATAAAATTTTTAATAGGCGAAAGTTTATTGCTAGAGATTATGAAAATGACTTGAGTTATATATTATTGAAAATGGGTAGGAATAATGAAAAATAACATACCCTTCACAATTTCCGCATTTCAAACGAACTATATCCACGTCGGGTTCTTGCGGAATTCAGACGGTGATATACCCTAAGCATTTCGTGAACTGGCGGTTTATTTGAAGCCGCACTGACTGGAGATTTCTTCGATTTTATATTGAAGCGCTCCTGCAATCTTTGGGATATTCAGACGGTCAGTTTATCGCTGTTAAGGCTGGTTTATGTTTATATCATTCTGGTAATTGGCGTGAATATATCTTTCAGTATTTTCAGACAATTCGTAGAATTTTAATTTGCGCTGGTCGACATAGATATCGTATATGCAGTTTATCGTCTGACGCAAAGCATTCTTCTTATGCGGCAGGTCCAGTAATCGTCACTCTGCGCATAGGTTTCAGCACCAATCATCAGCATTAATTCATTAATGTGAATATACTGCTGTGGTGTTAAATGAAATATTCCCTGAAAATTTCCAGAATGTCTGGTAAACATGTAAAGCATATTTCTTTCATAAACATATTTATCATCAATACTGATGTCGTCATCAAGATTTTCAAATCTAAGGCATGCTTTAATATACCAGGGATCAAAATGAAACGCCTTGGCGCTTAAATGTGTCTTTTCTATACATTGAAACTTATCATATTGTGAAATGCAAAGCACAGCAGGAGCATTCACAGTCTGAAAATGTTCATTTATCTTGATAGTTGTACTGCCACACGAAATCATAATAATAGTACATCTCTTTTCTACAGGAAGCTTATCTAATGTATTATAGAAATCAAATTCAATTGGAATCTCTCTCTTTTTATGTCTGTCCGTCTGTGGCATGTTATCCCTCATTTCTGTAAATGTTTTAATAATTAATTATACACTATATGCAAATATGGATTGCAAATAGTATAAAAATCCGCTGTATAAATGCCATTGTTAGCACATTTTACACAAGTTATACTTGCATATAGTATATATAAAGGAGTGGAAAATGTCTATATGGGAAAATTATTAAAGTACAGCAAAAGTATTGGATACAGATTACACTTGCCGCAGTATCAAGTGTGACGGCGTCTGTGTCTACGGTAATGATTATTGATATTTTAAAGCAGATAATAGACCAGATTGCCGGTGGTACGCAAGCAGACGATTCATTTTATTGTAATTAAAATGTTGATTGTAATATGCACAGGAATTGTGTCTAATTACATGGTTGTTGCGATGACTGGCTTTGTTGGAGCAGGTTTCTTTGCAGGATCTTAGAAATGATGCGGTAAATGCGCTGATGAAGGCATCACCTGAATACATCAATAAATGTAATTATGGTGACATGATGGAGCGCATTACTGAGGATATTGAGGGATTGGCAGGGTTCATGTCGGGATATTTCAAGGATTGTTTATATGTGCCGGTCATTACGATTGTATATTCAGTATATTTATTTTTAATGAATCCGCCATTGGCGGCAATATGTCTGTTGCCGCTTGCAATTATAGTTCCAATCAATATAAAGCTGTTAAAACCGATAAAATTGCGTCAGCACCAGTATGCAAGGGAGCTGGGGCAGACTAACAATAATATAGAAGAAGCATTTGCAGGAGTAGAAGTTATCAAATCATACAATCTTCAGAAATGTATGATGAACCGGTACGAAAAAGCACTTTACAAAACATTTGTGACATCTGATAAAACTGATCTGGCACAGTATAATCTTGAACCGCTTTCAAGGGCAATTCAGGAGATTCCGCTGGCACTTGCCATATGCGTAGGGAGGCGTATTTGTATTCAAAAATGTAATTACAATTGGCGTGTTAATCGCTTATATGAGCATAATTAAGAAACTGATTGACCCATTGTCATACACATATCAGTTGGTTGTGCGTTTTCAGACAGCACTGGTATCAGTTTCGAGAGTGTTTGAAATAATTGAAATCCAACCTGAAAAGACTGATTATGAAGAAAAATGTATTGAAAAAGAAAGCAATTCACTAATCAGTTTTGAAAATGTGTCATTTGCATATGAAGATGAAAATGTTTTACATAATGTAAGTTTTAGCGTGAAACCTGGCGAAAGAATTGCATTTGCAGGAGAAAGCGGGAGCGGAAAAGTACTATTTT
>VOFG01003641.1_pt1 | contig 35931 bp, 57 predicted proteins | sample 5384171 | NCBI WGS metagenome assembly VOFG01 (sample SAMN12384726, study PRJNA508395) | human gut metagenome | isolation source: healthy gut F | host: Homo sapiens
CTGGTCAACCAGTGCCGACGGTTCGGTTATTTCCGGCACGACCTATGAAGTAAGCTCGGATACTACCTTCTATGCAATCCGGGAGAGTAAAGAGTATTCCATCATCGTAACGGACGGCAAAGCGACAATCGGTGCAGGAAGCGAAATCAGTAAAGCGGCACAAGGCACAACCATTACTCTGACCGCAAATGCGGCTCCTGACGGTAAGGTGTTTGATAAGTGGGTAGTAGAAAGCGGCAACACTACTCTTGAAGATGCGAACAGTGAAACCACTACTTTCATAATGCCTGACAGTGAAGTCAGCGTGAAAGCGACCTACACAATTTCATACTCATACCTACGATCAGGAAATTCAGAAGCCGGAAACCCTCAAGTCGGCTGCCGACTGCACCAACGATGCAGTATATTTCAAGAGCTGCTCCTGCGGAGAGATCAGCACAACAGAAACCTTTACGGCAGCCGGTACACAGCTCTCGGGCACGCATGGGCAAGCGATTGGAGCAAGGACACAGACAATCATTGGAAAAATATGCTCTCGCTGCCACGAAAAGAAGGACGAGGCGGCTCACGATTACGGCAGCGATAACATCTGCGACACCTGCGGATATGACAAGACCGTACCGCATACGCACAATCTGACCCTCGTTCCCGCAAAGGCTCCTACTTGCACGGAGAAAGGCAACACAGCATATTACACCTGCGACGGCTGTGACAAGTGGTTTGAGGATGCAACTGGTGCATCCGAAATTACCGACAAGACAAGCGTAATCCTTGCGGCAACAGGTCATAGCGTTTCCGACTGGAAGTCCGATCATACCGATCACTGGAAAGAGTGCACCGTTGTCGGCTGCGGCGTGATCATCGAGGACAGCAAGGCGGTGCATACCGCCGGTGAATGGATCATCGACACCCCGGCAACAGCTACCACAAGCGGCTCAAAGCATAAGGAATGCACCGTCTGCGGTTATACGATGACAACCGAAACTATCCCGGCAACCGGCGGCGGCGAGCATACTCACAGCTACGGCAGCGAGTGGAAGAACGATGCCGACAACCACTGGCATGAGTGCTCCTGCGGCGATAAGAAAGATACAGCAGCGCATACCGCCGGCGAATGGATCATCGACACCCCGGCAACTGCTACAACCGACGGCTCAAAGCATAAAGGAATGCACCGTCTGCGGTTATACGATGGCAACCGAAACTATCCCGGCAACCGGCGGCGGTGAGCATACTCACAGCTACGGCAGCGAGTGGAAGAACGATGCCGACAACCACTGGCATGAGTGCTCCTGCGGCGATAAGGCCGATAAGGCGGCACACGACTTCAAGTGGGTTGTTGACAAGGAAGCGACCGCAACGCAAAAAGGCTCAAGCATGAGGAGTGCAAGGTTTGCGGCTACAAGAAGGCGGCAGTTGAGATTCCGGCTACCGGCTTCACAACAAAACCGACCGATCCTACGCAAACCAACCCGAACACCGGCACAGAAAGCCCGAAAACCGGTGACAACAGCAATATGATCCTCTGGATCCCACTGCTGTTTATCAGCGGCGGTGCAGTGATCGGCATCACCGTTTACAGAAAAAGAAGAAAGAAAACGCTGAATAAATCAGCTGCGAACCTTTGAGCAAAGGGCGGTGACGGACATTGCCGTCATCGCCCTTTCGCTTGGACTGGAGAAGAACCACATGATGCAGGATTATCAATCGAACCGCCCCGTCAGGCAGCAACCGCCGGGACGATTCCCGAACGAGTCAGATCGAACGGTATTATCATTTAAGGAAATTGAATGTCGAACCAATAGAACCGTCATTCATTACTTTTCAATGATACCGACACGCTCTTTTGACTCCGTCCAGTATTGCTTGCTTTCAGCATGAACGGGTGTAGTCGGTAAAGCAGTAACGACAGTTGCAAGAGCTAAGAAGCCCGTACACAATCGTTTTACCATGTTTTTTCATAAATCTAATGCTCCTTTCATTTTGGGTATAAAATAGACGCTCATCTCCGAACGTCTTACATTGAAAAGGATACTTCTTTTACAAGTACCCCTAAAAGTTTAGTATTTAATTGTTTGTGTTCCCACACTCTATATCAACTACTACTGAAACATTGATATAGTTTTTTATCTCTTTATTTCTGATTTTATGGTATGTCAATTTAAAATGAGAAATTTCTACCCATTTTAACTTGCCGGAAGTTCCGCCTCCGTATGTGTTCTTTCATACACCCGCTCGAATTCATCCGGTGACATGTAGTCGCAATGACTGTGAATTCGTTTTGTATTGTAAAAAGCTTCCGGATATTCGAAAATCAACCGGTATGCTTGCTTGTAATCGCGGATTTTAAAGCGATTGAGCCATTCACGCTTGATAATAGAATGAAAGGATTCAATGCATGCATTATCCCATGGAAATGCTTTCTTTGAATAACTACGTTTCATATGCTCTGTTGCTTTTTATATATTCTTTTGCAACGTACTGGCTGCCACGATCAGAGTGAATAATAAGTGGCTGATCGATATTTCGGCGGGCTTTAGCTTTATTTATAGTATCAATCACACAGGATACCTCCAGTGTTTCTGAAAGTGTCCATGCAATGATTTTTTCGGAAAATAAATCCATAATGCTGGTCAGATAGACAAATCCATCTATCGTCAGATATAGGTGATATCCGAACACCAGACAGCATTCGGACGGTCAGGATTAAACTGTTCATCAAGGATATTTTGTAATTCGGTGCTGAAATCAGAATCTTTTGTGGTGATTATCCAAGGCTTGCTCCATTGAGCACGGATTCCCATTTGGTGCATATATGTACCAACGGTTCTTTCTGAAATAACTTCACCGGTTTTTCGCAGTTCTACAGTGATTTTTGGGGCACCGTAGTTCTGCCTGGAGTTTTCATAAATATCCTTTATCTTTGATTTTACAGCTTCACGACGTTTTTCCGTATTGGAAGGTATGTGGTGGAGCCATGCTTGATATCCTGAGCGTGAGACACCTAGAAATTTCAACATTCCGGAGACGGAAACCCGGCGTCCAGCCTTTTGGCAGCTTCCGTCTTCTCAGACACTTCGAGATAAATGGCTTCTGTCATTTTCCCAGAATGTTGATTGCTTTTTTAATACATCAAGTGCATCTTTGGCATCACGCAATTCGCGTTTGAGCTGGGCGATTTCTTTCTGCTCATCGGATGCATAATTGCGGATCCACGAACAGGGATATCACCGTGATTCCCGGAAATCCTTCAGCCACTTTGTTAATGTGCTGTATCCGATTCCGAGGTTTTCTGCACATCCACGTACTCCTAACTCTTTATGATCCTGGTAGTACTGGACTGCATCAAGTTTAAACTGTTTGTCATGTTGCTTTGCCATAATGAGATCCTCCTTCAGCATGTTTCTATTGTACCATGCTTATATATATTTGGAACTTCTCATTTTGACTTGTACTATTTATATTCTAGCACCAATATGCTTGAAAAAGTGCCTAAAATTAAGGATTTCTACATAGCTCGTCTTTGTAGCAACACACAAGTCTCTATGTGGCTCGATACGTGCTGATTGATGTCGCCATATTGGAACATATCTGTGTATTTTGAGCCAAATATCGCTTGTTTGCGGAAACATATCCATCGGCATAATCTGCCCTTATCCAATCCACTAACTGAACCCTTATCGTTAGTGGAAACATATCAAGTTTTCCTTGTTGTTACTATATATAGCATTGCAGGGAGCACTATCGTCTCAACCTCTGATGGGTCATTTCGGGAATTGGTCATAGTAGAACTGTTTCCACTTTAATTGCCATTGTCTCGACCTTATAATTACACGTTATAGCTGATGTAATCGGCATCTTTCCATCTTCTTGATACTGTAAAAACAAATGGAATAATATATGACACGCCATTACATCAATTCCATCGGGTGTGCGATGCCAGCAGTTACTGCAATTTTCAATAATTATACGTCCATCACTAATCATCTGAGGGTAATCGACTCTTACAGGAATACGCTTAGTAATTAGTTTTTTTCTACCACCGGGCATCTTCTTTAATTTCTCATGCATTTCAGGTTCTGCAAAACAACTACGAGAAATGGTTATCACCCCATCATATAAGTGTTTTCATTTCGAAACTCGGCTCATTCAAATTATAACCACCATATTGATATATGACGGTTTCATTATCCTGTGCAACTAAATCTGCATGTGCACCAAATCCACGACTCATGCTAACACCTCGCTTCTATTCCAAAGTGTGATTCAACAATTTTATTTAGCTGATTTGCAATTTCAGAGAAATCACAATCCAAATCAAAGTCTTAACGCTAATTGTATTGCCGCTCATTTTATAACTGTTGTTAGGTAATACCGCTTCATCAGTTTTCGCATATAACAACATTCCAAACACCTCATGAGGTTGTGCTGATAGCTCAATTTCTTTATTTTTACATAAGTAAATATCTGATAACCAATCCACAGCCTAAACCCTACCGCTATTCTCCGGTACTCAATTTCTCTCCAGTCAGACCGAAAAGTAGATATGTTTCCATATAAGAAAACCGAGCTTTTCGCAAGGCTCCTCTGATGATGCTCACCTCGCAAAAAGCCCGGAAATACGCCACTTTTTAGCCTTTATTTATCTTTCCTTGACAGCAAACAGACCGTCTCAACGGTGCTTTGTTGTCCCAACAAAGTTCCTGTGTTTCCCTGTCTCCAAAATACACCGGAAAACGGAACTTTATGTGCTTCAGGAATCTGCCATCCGGCTGCTCCTGCTCATAAATGTCCACCTGTTCTACAAAACTGTTAAGAAATTTTTTCTTCTCCAGGTCGGTGAACTTATCATATAGTTTATCAAAATATAAAAAGAAATTGATAGACGTTTTCTTCTGATATTTTCTGTTGCCGGATATTCAACAGGCGGTTCTTGACTTCTTCTATACTGTTCTCCACGCCTTCAATCTCATCATACAAACGGTATAACCTTTGTCTCCATATCCTGATATTTCTTCTCATAAAATTTATCCATGATATCCAGACTGTCCATCTGCTGTCCAAGTCTTGCTTTTTGCTCCGGTCAGTTGTCTGTGCTGTTTTTCCAGTCCTTCAATCTCTTTTTCTATTTCTTCTGTATCTATTCTTGAACCGATTTTATTCAGAATTGCTTCTTCAAATTTAGGATTCTTCACCAGCTTCCGAATAACTTCTTCCACTGCATTGTTAATCTTCTCCTCGCTCCATTGTTTACGATATCCACATTTATGACCATCTACCAGGCGACGATGTTTGCAGGCATAATAGAAATAATCCTTATATAAGGTTCCGTCTTTCTTTTTCTTTCGGTTCACGTTCCCATACATACCGCTTCCACATAACGGACATCTCAATATTCCGGATAAAATATGCTCATGATCGAGACTATGTGTCTTTTCATATTTCACACCTGTTTTTCCCGTTTTTGATGAGCCAGCTCCCAGTCTGTTTCTGAAATAATCCTTCATGGATACCATCATGCAGCATATAATTTTCCTGCTTTACAATGCGATATTCATTTCTTGTTCCAGAAACTTTCTCGTTTTTCCTTCGTCCATAAGCCAGCTTTCCACAGTATACCGGATTATCCAGAACGCCTTTTATAAATGAAGCGGCAAATGCGTCCAGTGTATTATTCTGTCGTTTTTTTTTTTATATCCATGCTGGTTCAGCCATGCGGCAATCGCAGAGATTCCCATATTGGTATGAATAAATTTGTCATAGATCAGACGAATAATCTCTGCTTCGTCCTCTGCAATCTGCAATTCTCCATTTACTAATTCATAACCATACGGAGCAAACCTGCCGTTCCATTTTCCTTCCCTGGCTTTCTGCTTACGTCCTTCCATTGTCTGAACAAGGATATTCTCTCGTTCGATCTCTGCCACCGCAGACAGAACAGAAATCATCAGCTTTCCACTATCTTTTGAGCTGTCAATTCCATCTTCTAAACAGATCAGATTCACTCCAAAAGCCTGCATCCGCTGCAAAGAATTTAAAACATCTGCCGCATTACGACCAAATCTGGAAAGCTTGAACACCAGTACAAACTGTACCTCATCTGTTCCATTCTCAATATTATCCAACATTCTCTGAAATTCCGGTCTGCCCTCTACGCTCTTTCCAGACTTACCTTCATCGGAATACTCAATACGACAGGTTGTTCGTTTACTTCATCGAAGTATCTATAGATACGCTGCACAAGTTCATCCTTAGTTTTTACACGTATGCCTTTTAGCATCTGACGTGTGAGTTTACTAAAGAATCCCTCAACAAGATTCAACCATGAACCATGCTTGGGAGTAAACACAAATTCAAATCTTCCGGCTTTGTCGCAAGGTATTTTCGGGTTTCCTCTGAAGAATGAACTTTCAGATTATCCAATACCAGACGAATCCGGTCAGTCTCCGGATATTTTGAATCAAGTATTTTTAGAAACTCAATATATTCCTTGCTGCTGTGTTTATCTTTTACAAGCGGAATTGCCTCCCTGTTTGTAAGTCGATTCCAGCAAGCAGTGAAATAGTTCCAAGACGTTTATATTCATAATCACGGCTGACCGTCTTGTGATTTTCATCCGGCAAGAGGTCTTCTGTGGTATTGGCAATTGCCTGAATTCCGGGTTTTTCATCATAGGAAAGTACATGTACAACCTGTTCATCCTCCTTAAACGGAATGAGCTGTCCCTTCTCGTCAAACTGTAAAGACAATTGTTTATATACAAGAAGAACATTATGCATTTTTCTGGTCAAAATCAGGGTCACGATTTTCGCAGTAATAAGTTATTTTGTTAGGCTTAATATCCGCTTCTTCCAGTATTGTGCGGACCTTTGACTGACTGATTGTTGACAACCTTGTATGACCTGCTTCTTCGGCAAATTTATTAATATGTTTTGTAAGAAGAGCACGCGTCCATACTTCTGCTGAATATCCAAGATTGACAGGCTTCTGACAGGCGATATTTATTATCCAGGCTTTTTCATCATCGGTTATTTCAGCATTCCTGCCACGACCGGGTGCATCAAACAGAGCATTTTCCACACCACCCTCAAGGTATTTATTGATACAGAGCATGACGCTTTTGCGATTCATTCCTACTTTGTCTGCAATATGGTCAACTGAAATACCTTCTGCTTTGAGTAGTAAAATTCTTGCCCGAATTACTGTCGGGCTTGAATTGTTCTTGCACGCATCTGAGTTTCAAGATATAAACGTTCGTCCTCGCTAAGATTAATAGTGGATGCTTTTCTTCCCATAGTTTAATGCTCCTTTTGATTTGATGAGAACAGTATACTACAGAAAAGAAATATAGTCCATTTATTTAAAAACTTTTGTACTTATCATATCCAATTGTATATTCTGTTGAAGCAATATCATTGTCTATTGTTCCCGGAACCCCAATACAAAGGTAACCCTAATTCTGACAAATATCCTGCTCCTCGATATGAACCATCTCCCCCTATTACAACCAAGCCATCTAATCCGATTTCTTTTGCATTATGAAATGCTTTTTTCACGATATGACGCTTCATAAAACTCCATACATCTTGCTGTCTTTAAAATGGTTCCGCCCGAATGAATTATTCCTGAAACACTTTCTCGATCCATAACATGATAATTTTTTCAAGAATCCCATTATATCCTTTAATAAATCCTATCGGTTGAATTCCATTTGCAATTGCTGTTTTTACAACTGCACGAATTGCTGCATTCATTCCCGGAGCGTCTCCTCCACTGGTAAGTACTCCTATTTTTTCATTTTGTTCACCTTCCTATTGCAAAAAGGGAAGCAGTTCCACCTGCCTCCCTTTCGTTTATTTTATATTTATTAGTATTCCATCTGACGATAGTATCTTCTAGTTGTAAGTGGATGATTTCTCTCTTTTTCAAGATGGCAACTTAATCTTTCTGTAATCGCATACATGATCATTGGAGAAACAATTTTTCTGTATTCAGCATCTTTAAATGGAAGTTCAACTTCTTTTGTATCAAAAATATTAATTACTTTTGTTACTTTTTCTGAGAAGTTTTTAACACGATCCATTAATGGTCTTGTCTCATCTTCTCCGTAGAAGAGGATTGCTTGTATCTTCTTCTACAAGTTCCAGTGTTCCATGGAAATATTCTGCTGCATGGATAGATTTAGTTTTAATCCACTGCATCTCTTCAAGGATACACATTGCATAATCATAAAGCTTCTCCCCAAAGCATTCCAGATCCAATTACCATATGATAGTCTGTATCTTTATGTTCTACTGCCATTTTGCACATCTATCTTCATACTGCTCTTTTGCTTTCAGGAGATATGGAACAATCTTGCTGTACTGCTCTACAAACTCATCATATTTATCAAATTCTCCTGCATTCTTTTTGAATCTTGCCAGTAATGTAATCATATATGTATAAATTGCTTCACACAGGCAATCATCTTCTGCAAAACTGAAGAACTTATAATCTGCATATTCACAAGCTGGTGTATTATCATTTGATACATATACCAGAGTTCTTGCTCCTGCTTCTTTACAATATTTGATTGCTGCTACAATCTCTTTTTGTATTTCCACTTCTTGTAGAGAATACACATACTGAGTCTTTTGTGAATCTCTTATGTCCTGATACCATGAATTCTGCTGCAATTACTGAGTGTGTTTCAATCTCTGAAGTTGTATCAAACCAATATTTCATTGGAAGTGAATGTGCATAAGTTCCGCCGCATCCAATAAAGAAAATGTTTGAATAACCCTCCTTGCAAATCTCATCAACTGCTTTCTCGATCTGTGGTCTTAATGCAATTGCATCTCCTACAACTTTTCGTAACGTGGTACATCAAAATTAAACATCTTATTTTCCTCCTTAAATTTAAATGTTATCTTGTTCGTTGATGTAATAATACATCATATAACATTATATGTAAAGTAGTTTTTTAATTTTTTAAAAATTTTTTCTATTTCATTCAAAATATCCAATAGTTCCCGTGGCTCATTTATAGAATAATCTGCCATTTTCAGCTCTTCCTCTGTTCCACATCCATATTTACAGGAAACAAACAAAATACGATTTGCCTGCGCTGCTTCAAAGTCATAACACCGGTCGCCTACTAATATTGCGAACTCGGATTTTCATCCTGTAAAAACAGGCTAATGATTCCACTTTTCCTTTTCCTGGAATAATAGGTCTTACTCGATCTATTTTTCGTGCAAATTAAGTTTGTCCAATACCTCTTCTATATACTCTTCATCGGCGTTTGAACATACTGCTGTTTTATATCCTCTTTCATGAAGAGAATCCAGCATATCTCCTACACCTTCATATTCCTCAACAGAATTATGAAATACTGTTCTATAATAACCGGATACTAATTTCGAGAAATTATCCGCTTCTTCGCTTTTTTTTCTGTCCAAAAATTTGAGATTGGTCACTTCTACCGGTTCACCTATCGTGCAGCGAATAGCATCTTCTGTCCAAACCGGTATATTCATTTTTTCCATTGCCAATTCAATTGATGGAATCATAAATTTATCTGTTCGACTCAATGTTCCATCTAAATCAAAAATAATATATTTCATTTCTATTCCTCAATCTGATTTTTTAAACCCAAAGCCACCCTCTCGCAAGCAGTTGTCTGATGAATAATGTGCAGCATCATCCATTGCTGCCTCTATCACATCTGCCTGCAAACAATGCCTTTTTTCCATCCTTTTTCAGCAAAGATACAAGCAATGCCGCAAGATAAGAATCACCTGCCCCCATTGTGTCAACAGGTTTTACAAAATAGACTTTTCCTTTTATAAATTCGCTTCCATTGTAAAAAATCTGTCCGCGGCCACCCATAGTCGCAATTACATTTTTGCACCCATGTGCATAAACTTTTTAATAGTTCCTGTATTTCCGGGTTCTTCCATATGGTCACAGGAAAATTGTCCCAATTCCAAGTATGGACATGTCATATTCAAAACTCTTCTGTACGATATTTATCTTTTACCGAAAAAATAAAGGTCACCATTCCTGTTAAATCTTTTAATTTATATACATCTTCATGCAATTTGGCATTACAACTTGTATGGATCACGTCAAAAGTTTTAGATATTCCACATCTTCTGTACGAATTGTCGTTGTATGTGCCCATTTTGTCCCCAAATCACATCCTATATAATGTCTTTCACCATCAATTACATTCACATCACATTTTTTGTTGTTGCTTCCGGATCAAAGATGCATTGAGATAAATCTACTCCTAAACTTTCCAAAGCATTTTTCAATATTTTTCCTTCTCTGTCTGCTCCGATGCTTCCTACATATGCAGCCTCTGCGCTAAGAAGTGCTGCATGAGCAGCAACGTTAACTGCATTCCCACCTGGGAACATAATCCCCATATTCATATAACGATCTATTACATTATCGCCGATTCCTGCTATTTTCATATTTTTACCTTCTAAAAAGGACACCGCAAATTTATTGCGGTATCCTACTCATTAATCTAATATTCTACTTTTTCTATAGTAACGTCTAATATCAAGTGAATGATCTCTAATTTGTTCAAAATTCTTGCTCACTCCGACAATACCGCGTTAATCACAACCGGAGAAAGCATCCATCTAAATTTGTCACTAATACCAGGCAATTCATAATCTGCTGTATCAAATACTGTAAAGTCATCTGTATACTGTCCTACAAAAATCTTTTACTCTGCTGATCCAATTTTTCTAGTCTGTCCTTCTGTCATATTTAAAGTTACACAAACTCCTTTTTCCCACCAATTCAATTGTTCCGTGGAAAAATTCCGAGATGTTACAGATTTTGTTCTCAGCCACTGTGATTCCTCTAATACGCACATTGCAAATGAATATGTAGGTCCCCACAAATTACCTGAGCCAATCCAAATCTGATATGGATCATCTTTATACTTCTCTGCATATGCTCTTGCTTTTTGGCTCACTTGCTTTTCCTACAGATACCGTGAGCTGCAGGAAGATTCTTCAATTCATCTGCAAACTGTTTGTAATCATCAAAGAATCCTTTATTTTCCAACAATTTTTCCGATTAGCATATACAAAACATACTCTTGTGGTCTTCCGTCTTTGTATACAACTGAATAATCTGATAACTCACCCATCGGCGAATTGTCAACTCCCTAAACAGACACACCGTTGCTCCTTTTCTTTTTGACATACTTTTAGCTGCAGCAACTGTCTCTTTTGTATCTCCTGATTTTGATGCCATAAATACTAATGTCTTATCTGTAAGATGATTATTTCCCTCAACAAGAAGTTCTTGCTGAAATCTGTGATTGTACATTCAAATTGACATTACTGAAATCATATAGTCAAAAAGGCTGCATCATTGCAAGTGAACCACCTGAAGAAGTAAACAAAATATTGTCAAACCCTTTTCGCAAACAGCATCTGCTATTTTTTTCAATCTCTGCTCTGAGCATAAATATATTCTCCGTTTTTCAAAATCTGGTTTTCATCAAACTTTACCATCATGATAATTTCCTCCTAAATCTAAATTAAAAATACCTAAAAGTGCTCCAACAATTCCTACAATCATAAGCACGATCAATATCCATGAAACTTTGACTTTTTTCTGTAAAAGCCCATAAATTCCTAATGTCATTGCAATGGAATAAGGTTTTGCATAATACTATCTAAGATTTCCTAAATTTTACTGCTGCATCACCACTTCCGATAGCTCCAGCAATATTAACCGTTATCATACTCGGTATCATTGCACCAATTACCATAAGTCCAAGTACTGCTGCACCAAATGTCAATTTAGGCATCATACCTGATTCTTCAATCTTATTCAGAAAACTTGTTCCAAATTTATATCCGAATTTTAAGCAAATATATCGAACTGCAAATGCCGGCACGTTGAATATAAGCCAGAATAAAAGTGGTCCCAGGATACTACCTTGCATGGCAAGAGATGTACCTATTCCTGTTGCAATTACTCGAAGCGTTCCCCAGAACATAGAATCTCCAATACCTGCTAATGGTCCCATCAATGCAACCTTTACATTGTTAATGGATGATGTATCAAAATCTTCATTTCTAGCATTGCTCTCTTCCATTGCTGTTGAAATTCCAAATACCGCCGTTGAAATGTATGGTGTTGTATTAAAAAATTCCATGTGGCGTTTTGCTGCTGCTATCTGGTCTTCTTTTTCTGATAAATCTTTTTAATCGCAGGAAGCATTGCAAAACAATATCCCATATTCTGTTGTCTCTCATAATTCCAAGAGTATTCCAAAGATAATGAACGTAAAAAGATTGATCTTAATTCCTTCTTTCCAATTACACTCTTCTGTTCTGCTGTATTAGAAGTCGTCATCGTCTTCCACCTCCTGTACTGCTACTTTCTGTGTTCCCTGCATCTGCACAAGGATAACTGCTAAACATCCTGCCATCATTGCAATTCCAAGCATTGGAATCTTGAGATAAGCAGCTAATGCAAATCCAAGAATAAAATATACCATTGTTTTCTTAGACAAAATCATCTGTGCAAGCAGAGCAATTCCAAATGCCGGAATAAATCCTGCTGCTGCCCACAAGTCCGTTCTGAACAAACTCGAATCGCTTCAAGAACTCGGTTCATAACTGGTGTTCCTAGATAAAATGCTACTGCACATATAATTCCTCTTGGCAAACTTTTCACCACAAATCCACCTAGTATATGCATTCGTCCATTCCTTTAAAATCGCCTTTTTCTATATAGTTATCTGCTTTATGTAAAAAGAACGAAGTATTCCAAGTGTAAGTACATTGTCAACAACCAAATATAATGTTACAGTGATTGGGAACGCCAGTGCCAACGCTACATCTGCACCTTTTCCTGTTGAAATTGCAAATGCGGCACCCTAAAAAACACCACCTGTAATTACATCCGTGGAACTGCTGCTCCAATGTAATAGAACCAATAAATACCATTTCAAGGGTTGCACCAAGAATGATTCCCGTTTTCAAATCACCCATAACCAGTCCAACAAGCATTCCTGTAATAATTGACGTGATCCTAAGTTTGTTCCAAACATCCACTCAAGGTAACAAACATGGCAATCAACCCTATTAGAATTGCCTGAACTAACATAATTTTCCTCCTCACATGTTCTTTTGATACTTTTACTTTCTGTTCACCAGGCACCTGCCTGATTTCAATTTCAATTCCATCGTTTAACAACTCTTTAACATTTCCTCATCCTGGGCAGTAACTGGAATTGTCTTATAAAGTGTCTTAACAATGTCTTCCTTTTTGGCTTACAACCGCCAAAGATTGATAGATCGTATTCCTGCATATCCTTTGGCCAATCGATATGCATCCTCAATACTTCTACAACGATAAATACTGACCATGTAATAATCTGTGGTCTACTCTTAATAATTTAATCATTTTACATCCTCCGTATCTTGTTTTAATTGATTTTAAAATCCATCGTCTTCCTCTACTGTATCCTCAGACAATAACTTATTGCATAAAACAATACCTTCACTTGCTTCTGAAATATTAGTTTCCAATTGCTTCTCTGTTAAATTTTCCGTTTCATACCACAAACTAAGAACTAATGGGAGATTCATTCCTGCTATTAACCAATACCCCCCTCTTGTGCTCTTATCATAAATTCGTTATTGATACTTCCGCCAAATATATCTGTGATAACAACCCACTGGTCTTCCGGATTTCTTTCGTTCATCCACTTTTCTACCATTGCCGGAAGATCCTTAGATTGCTCATCTACATAAGCGCATAGAGTTTCTACATTTTCATTTTGCCCCATTAAAAATTCCGCTGTCTTTTTCATTCCGTTTGCCAGGGGGCCATGACTAGCAAGCAATATTTTGTTCATTATCACTCCTCCTACTCTTGTGATATAACATCATATAACATCTCGTTACAATAAGTTTACTACCATGTGCTGTTTCTGTCAATAAAAAAAAATAGTACTTCTGCATTTTTTATGCAAAAGTACTAATTTTTATTTTCTAATTTTTATTTTAAAGATAGAATTTTAATCGTTCTGTACAATACACTTGTTTTGATACAAACAATGGTTTCCCTTTTCATCTTGATGTTTATCTGTAAAAAAGCAACAATGCTTCTCCTTTTTTTATATTCAACAAACTTGCTTCCTGAGCATTTGCATATACAACTTCTAATGTACGGATGCTTTTCCCCAGTGTAATTTTATGTTTTTGTAAATATCATACAATGACCGATTTAAATCTTCTCCTTCCAAAAACGAGAATCCTTTTCCATAATGGTTGGTTTCAATCATTGTAGAACATCATCTACAAAGCGTAAACGCTTTGTGCATAAAAATCGTTGTATCTTCTTCTATATCTAGATATTGTGTGTCTGACATCGTCGGATATATCCATGACACATCTACCACTTTTGTAGTAGCCTGTTTTCCCTCCTGCTGACATGAATGTGTAAATCCAACCGTATCATCTGCCGAATACATAGCTTTCTTTAGATGCAATAAATGTCCCTTTTCCTCGAGATCTGATTACGAGACCATCTTCTTCTAACTCGCTGATTGCTGACCGAATGGTTATTCTACTTACAGAATATGCCTCCATTAGTTCAGCCTCTGATGGAAGTTTATCTCCGGGTTTTAATTCACCTTTTTCAATTTTTTCATTTAATAGATTCACTATTTGCTTATACATCGGAATCATACTGTCGGATTTATGTTGTTATTTTTTTCCATATTACTTCTCCCTATTCGTCACAACACATTATGTTACATAATAATACATTATATAACATTTATTATTCAATGTCTATACTATCTTCTGAAAATCCATACAATATACTCTTCTCTCCGAAATTATTATAGATAACTACAGTTACATTTTTTTCCAATTCATCGATAACTGATTTACTTTATTTGACATGAAAAATTTAAAATAATCCCCCAAAAGTACCTGTTTTTGTAATATGTAGCGGATTTTCCCGTATTCAAATAAACCGTTTCTGTTAATACAAATACCGCATCTAATTCTGAAAGTCCCATTAAAACAATCTCTTCCTCTGTTGTTATATTGGTTTCAAGCATAATTGAAGTATAACAATTATCTTCTATCTGTAATCCTGTTTTCTCTGTTATTTTCTCATAAAGCGAACAATTTTCCATATCTATTTTTGAAAGAAATCCATATTTCGAATATGGCAAATATACATGTTCTATCATAACAGGTCTATCATTTACGTGTCGTAGACGTTTCAAATATACAAGCTTTTCCCCATCTTTTAGTTCTAATTTTTTTGCCATCACTGCATTAGCTGAAACCACTTTATTTTCAAGAATCTTTGTATAAGTTTTTATATGATTTTCTTGGCAAAATATGTAAAGCCTTTGAATGTTGTCAAACTCGAGGAAATTTTAGGTGTACGCACAAACACGCCCTTACCTTGATATTTCACTAAAATTTCTTGTTCAACCAGTTCTGCAATTGCATTTCTAATTGTAATTCTACTAACTTCATATTGTTCGCACAATTTTGCTTCACTTGGAATAGATTGTCCTGAACAAAACTCACCTTGTTCTATTCTATTTTTCAAATCTTCTGCCACTTGTTGATACAGTGGTATCGCACTATTTAATTTTATCATTTACGATAGTCCTCTCTTTTTTTATTAACGAGATTCTAAGTATGTCATATGATGTATCTATACAATATATTATATCAGATATTTTTCAAAAGCACGATAATTATTTTAATTCTAAAAAAGAAAACCTGTAAAATCATGATATGCTCCCTTTTAGGTAGACAAGTATAATAATAAAAACTTGTTGCCTAGAAGGGAGTTTTTTATTGGGAAGAAAACCAAAATATAGTGTTGAAGAAAAACTAAATGCAGTAAGAGAATATTTGGATGGAAATGAAAGCATGAATTCCATAGCGAAGCACTTAAATATTTCATTTCAGTCTTTTAAACAGTGGGTCACAAATTACGAAGCGATGGGAACAGATGCTTTTGCAACTAGTCAAAACAAGCATTATTCCAAAGTCGAAAAAAAGAACAGGCTGTTGCAGCATATTTAGCAGGTGAAGGTTCCCTTATGGATATCTGTAAAAGATTTAAAATCCTTTCAACTCGCCAACTCAGAAGCTGGATAAAGAAGTATAATGATCATGAGGAGCTGAACGCTTCCGGAACGGGAGGGAAAGTCATCATGACAAAGGGCGAAAAACAACATTTCAAGAACGAGTGGAAATTGCATCTTATTGTATTTCACATGGGCATAATTATGCGGAAACAGCAGAAAAAGTTTTCAGTTTCTTATCAGCAGGCACGAAATTATACAGTTAAATATGAAAATAGCGGAGTTGACGCATTGCAAGATAATCGAGGTCGGCGAAAACCAGAAGACGCTCTTACCGAAATTGAAAACTTCGAGCTGAATTAAAATTAGAAAAAAGCCAAACGGCAAAAAGCGGAAATGGAAGTATCTTTCTTAAAAAATTAGAAGAAATAGAGAGGAGGCGGGGTTAAGCCTGTTAAGACATGAACATATTTATCAGGCGATTAAAGAAGAAAATGATACATACGGTTATCCTGTTCGCGCACTGTGTAAGCTTGGAAATGTAAGTAGAGCATCTTATTATAAATGGTTACACAGAGGGATTCCGGCTAATGAAGCAAAAAATAAGATGATTGCAGAAAAATCGAAAAATACATACAGAATCACCAGATAAGGGTATCGCAGAATACGAGATGATCTGGAACGATATCATGGTATAAAAGTCAATGATAAACGAGTTCTCCGCATATGCAGAAAAAAAAGACATTAAATCAACAATTAAATATACAAATAATGGATGTACACGTCAGGCGGCGAATCCACAGTTTGTAGCAGAAAATATATTGAATCGCGAATTTTATGCAGATGCACCGAACGAGAAATGGCTTACAGATGTGACCGAATTCAAATCTTTTATATCTAGGAGCTCTTTATTCTTTCTCAACTGACAATAAGTTTACTCTATCCCCCAACAAATACAAATTGTCCTTTCTCCCCAATCGTGCTACAATAATCTTGTCCGAATGAATGGTGGTTATTATTAAAATATTATTTAGTAGACAGCGAGAACGTCAACGACAACTGGTTGATGCTGCTGGATCTGAGTGACGAAACGGATAAGATCATCGTGTTTTATACGAAAAATTCACCTCATATGTCCTATTCATCAGTCATCAAACTGCTCGGATGTACTCGCGAAATTAAATTTGAAGAATGTAATGCGGGAAATAATGCTCTGGATTTTCAGTTGATCTCTTACCTTGGTTATCTGATGAAGAACGAAGAATTGAAAGATTCTGAGTTCATTGTAATGAGTAACGATACCGGTTATGATCCTGCGGTCAACTTTTGGAAAAAAGAGGCTTTCCTGTAAACAGAATTAATGTGAATTACTGCAAATTAGCTTTGCAACGACAGAAAGAAGCGGCTCTTCGCCTGGCAGAACAATCCAATTCTGTCGAGATGCACCTACAGAAGATTTTTCCGGCGAAGAATCTCATCCGGGGTCTTCCGCTGAAGAACTTCCTTTTAAAGACAGACCGGAAGAAGTTTCTTCTTCCATTTGTCCTGAGCCTTTAAAAAGAAGTTCCGGCTCTCAGAAACCCTGTTCTTTTGATAAGGAAGAAGTCGATGCTCTCATTAACTGCCTTTGGCAAAGATAATCTGATTGCAATTCACGAAACCCTGGTTCATGTATACGGTCAGAAGCAGGGACAAAATATTTACAAAAACCGTAAAAGATAAATCTTATTCTTTTGCACCTGAAACTCTTTCACGCAAAGATAAGGTACACTATTTTACTGATATCATTTTTCGCACAGTGACCTGGACGATCCTGGAAACTTCTTAGATTTCCTTGAAAAAAATAAGGACAAATCTAAAAATCTCAATGGAGTCCGTTCTGCGATCATCAAGGCTTATGGAAATAATACCGGGATGAAATACTACAGCCTTTCAAGCCTTATTTCAAAACGATATCAGCTTTAAAATAACGAACGACAGAAAGGAAATTCGGACAGAGGAAGTCCCCTTATATCACTGACGCATATCAGTGGATAAGGGGACTTATCTCAATAATAATATAACTTGAAACTCTCTTTCCGGCATGATAGTATATCTAATTAGCACATAATTATTCAGGCATCCTGTCTGCCATCATTTGAACATTGATTTATCTTATCATGGTCAGACACGCTGCAAATACATCAGATAGGAGGATTTATGAATCAGAAAATGAAAACTGCTCCTGCAGCAGAAAATAAATGGGAACCATGCCTATTGGCAAACTGTTGTTCAACATGTCCCTGCCAATGATGATTTCCATGCTTGTGCAGGCACTTTATAACATTGTTGACAGTATTTTTGTAGCAAAATTATCTGAAAATGCTCTTACGGCCGTATCTTTAGCATTCCCTTTACAGACATTGCTCATTGCAGTGGCAACCGGTACAGGTGTTGGTATGAATGCTTTACTCTCCAAAGTTCTTGGAGAACGCCGTTCCGACGAGGCTGATAAAATTGCCGTAAATGCTGCATTTATTTACTTTCTGAGCTATCTTGTATTTTTGATACTCGGATTTACGATTGTAAAACCTTTCTACGCAAGTCAGATTGGAACCGCAGATGCAGAAATCATGGAAATGGGAATCGACTACTTAAGAACTGTCATGATCTTTTCCTTCGGACTGCTCTCCCGGATATTTTTTGAGCGTCTGCTTACCTCTACCGGAAGAACAATCTTCAGTATGACCTCACAATTATGTGGAGCGATTACGAATATATATTTTAGATCCGATCATGATCTTTGGATTACTCGGATGTCCCAAAATGGGCGTTACAGGTGCTGCTGCCGCAACCGTCATCGGACAGTGTGTCGCTGCAATCGTCGCATTCACCTGCAATCACAAGTTCAACCACGATGTAAAACTGCATTTTCGTGGTTTCCGCCCCAGTGCAAAGATCATTGGAACCATTTATGCGATTGGTGTACCTTCGATTATCATGCAGTCCATCGGTTCTGTCATGACTTACTCCATGAACCGGATTCTGATCGAGTTTTCTTCAACCGCAACAGCCGTTTTTGGTGTGTACTTTAAACTGCAAAGTTTCTTCTTTATGCCACTGTTCGGGCTGAATAATGGAATTACACCGATCATAGCTTATAATTATGGTGCCGAAAACAGAAAACGTATGGTCAAAACCATCAGGCTCAGTCTGATCACGGCATTCTGTCTTACTTTTATTGGATTCCTCTGCTTTGAGGGGAATCCCACAGATCCTGCTTGGGATGTTCAACGCTTCAGAAGATATGCTCACGATCGGTATCCCGGCACTTCGTATTATCGGAATCCACTATCTGCTTGCATGGTTCTGTATCGTTTCGGAACAGTATTCCAGGCTCTCGGTAAGGCAGTCTTCAGCATGATCGTATCCATCATGCGACAGCTTGTTGTGTTGATTCCTGCTGCTTACATTTTATCGAAGCTCGGCGGACTTCACGTTGTATGGTGGTCTTTCCCGATCGCAGAAATTGTTTCCCTTGTAGTATCACTCCTCTTCCTTTTAAGGATCAACCGAACAGTAATCTCCAAAATCCCGGATGGAAGTGATATTCTGTAAAGATACTATCTCTGCCTGCTTTTCAAAGCTAAATATCGTCACTAATGTCGTATACCCGGCAATTACCCGACAATTCTGAATACCTTGCAAATAGCGCCAAGGTATTATTTTTTTCTACTTCTGAAAAACTGCGGACTTTATAATTCAGTTCCATATGAAGCTGTGGTGCTTCGCCGGATTGTGGTTCTTTCAGGAGTCTTTTCAGATCATACCAAAGCATTGCACGATCTATTTCTTTTAATTGTATCTGTTCTTCTTCCGACAGGTCTGAGCCAAGAAATTTTTTATAGATCATACTGAGCAGTCGGTTTTCTCTTTCCTGATATTCCGGTAATTTTTTCTTAAACGGTGCCGGCACATCCGACAGATAACACTCACTTGCATCATGGAGCAGACATGCAAGTATCATACGCTCTGAAAATCCTCTCGCTGCTGCCTCTTTTGCACAGCAGATACAATGCTCTCCCACAGACCAGAATGTCTGCACATGCCCATTTCCCCTGCAGATCAGTGACAGAGCATGGGCAATATCCTGTATTCTGATCAAATCTGAATCTGGCTCTGTCGGTCTGAAATGTAATCCTGTATAGGTGGTTATATATTCACTCATCGTATTCCTGCTTTTCCTTCCTACAACCCTTCCCGGTATACTTTATTGATCGTTGTCTGTGCATGTTCCAATTTCTTTTTTCTGAATGATTGCATTTTCTGAATGATTGCTGATTCCGGTCGCTTAAAATCGCCAGCTGTTATCCTGTTCTAAAAATCTTCTGATATTTCATCATATAATTCACAACATCCCTCCCGTTATCCTGTTCTTTTTACTGTCACTTATTTGATTTCCCAGATGTATTTTCATGATCCTGTTTTCAGACAGTTTATTTTTATTGTGGTAACTGATATTGTCCCATCAGTCTTTCACTCCGCCTTCATGGTTCACAACTTCCTCCGGTCCTACAATCTTAATTCCTTCTCCAAGAGAGAAGATCCAGCCAAGAAACTGTCTGCTCACATGCACATCCACCTTCACCGTAAAATGCTCTTCATCTGTCGGAATCATCATCACATTTTTCCCAAAACGGTCAATGATAACTCCTGCCAGATTGTTTTTACCAGTAGTTTTACAGTTTGTTCTTTTCCTCCAAACATTCCAAACTCTTCTTCGCATAGTCTGCCATATCCAGCTTTTTAAAGAACTCTTTTCCTTCCTGGTTCTCACTTGAAAATCGGATATGAAGCATTTTGTCTACTCGGTAATGTTTGATCTTCTCCGCCTCCGAATCGTAACCGACCAGATAGTAATTTTCATCGTCCCATGAAAGTCCCCATGGACTGATATGATACCATGCCCCATTATGCCGAAATTCCATTTCCTTTTTTACATTCCATTGATAGTATTGGAACTTAATCTTCTTATTCTCTGTGATTGCATTGTGGATTGCATCAACCGTGTAGTATATACTCTCATTCATTGTCTTTATTCTTCCAGACACATATACCTGACGCTGCAGTTTCTGTGCCTCATATTCACTAACCATTTTTTCCAGCTTCTTAATCAACGTATTGATTTCTTTTCTGTGATGAATTTTGAAGACTGAATCGCATCTACCGAGAAGTTTCAGTTCAGGAAGTTCAAAATGCGGTTGACCACCGATAATTCTCATGTTTCGGCGATATACGGGGGAGGAAATTCTCATGGGTAAACAATCTACCAAGGAAAACAAAACAATTTACCAGCTTTGCCGGGAAGAAGCCGGTCTTACCAGATTAGAAGCCAGCGAAAAAATGACTGCTGTTTCTGATTCTAAAATCGAAAAATTTGAATATGAAATGCAGGAACCCACACCTTATGATATCATTCAAATGGCAGATGCTTACAAGCGCCCGGATCTCTGCAATTATTATTGCTCACATAAGTGCGAAATCGGTCACCGTTATGTCCCGGAAGTCGAAGTTTCTGACTTGTCCAATATAATCCTGGAAACCATTGCCAGTCTGAATGAGATTAATCCTCTTACCACACGTCTGATCCAGATCGCCCGCGATGGTAAGATCAGTGATGATGAGATCGAAGGATTTTGCTTTTATCAGTAAAAAACTGGATGAAATTTCTCTGGCAATAGATTCTCTGAATCTCTGGGTTGACAAGACCGCCGGAGAACAGGGACTAAACATCGAATTGCTCAGAGAAGAAAAAAAAGAAACAAAAATAAGTATGAAAACACAAGGCAGCGAACCTATTTATGGTTCACTGCCTCTTTCTTTACATATGCTGTAACTGGTTTATGATGTATTCCGTTCTGCGGATAGCTTCTTCCACCTGATGTCTGGCATTATTGATTCGATCCTGGACCACCCAGTCCACAACAAAGCCATCAAAGAAATAATCCGCAAAAGAAAGAAAATCTCCAGTATTGATCTTCAGATTACAAGCAATATTTACATCATTTAATTCCTTACTAAAATTACGAAGATCATATTTCGCCTGTTCCATATTTTGTCTTGCCTGATCCATCTTGGAGTGTTTCAACATCGTAGAAAAAGAATCCACCGCCAAACATATCTACCAGTCCCCAGTTCTTTGCACTGTTTAGATTCTCTTTTGCTGTCTGAAGACTACTTAACGCACGTTGTCCTGCTTCAATCGCTTCTCTTTTTTCTTTTTCTATATCATATCCCATAATTTCTTCCCTCCTCGTATTTTTATGAGTTAGATGATATAAGTGCAATGATTCCGCCGATGATCAACAATGGAAATGCAATATAAATCAGTCCGCCAACAACTATTCCTATCAAAATCACCGGGAAAAAATACAACTGTACAGAGCAGCTTTTTAAGATTCCCCAGGATGCTTTTACACCAAATATAAAAAATTTTCCTATAAACCAAATCATACAAATTGTAAATAGTAACGATAACATTTTTTACTCCTTCTGACTCCTGTTATGATTTGAATCATTCATTTTTTGATTGTTTACTTGATATAAACTCAGATGTATTTCTCACACCGATTTTACTACTGAATTCTGGATTCTTCTCTATTTTTTCAATCATCCGAATTATCCTTATTTCTGTGCTGTATCCATCTGCTCACCTCATTCTAACAGTTCTGCCTTTTGATATTGTCAGTATAACCATCTTTGCTGATTTCCTTATCAAAATCAGTCGGAACGGCTTACTTAGAATACTTTTCTTCTTGGAATATGCACTTGTTCCGATCAGTATTCCACCGGATATGAACAGCACTGCAAACCACAGCCACAGATTATTGTTATCGCCTGTCTGGGGACTGTTGGTATTTTCATTCCCATCTCCGTTAGGATTGGTCGGTTTATCTCTATCCGGATTTACAGGATTTGTTGTGTTGTCATCACCCGGATTTGTCGGCTCTGTAGGCTTTGTTGTTCCTGTAGCCGGGATTTTTCTCCCTTTTTACCTCATAACCGCAAACCTTGCACGTCTTATCGCCCGTATATCCTGACTCAGTGGCTGTGGCATCCTTTGCATTTTCCACCTTCCAGTCATGTTCAGCCCTATCACTGACAGCTCCGCAGTTGCATTCGTGCCGTGTCCATTTTCGTCTGACTTCCACTCACTGCCATAGCTGTGCTGGTGCGTATCATCTACCGTCACCGTGATATTCAACCGTTCGCTGTAATCCATGCCATCCTTATATGCTGCAATACGGAATTTTGTATTTTCCGTAATTGGTATCGGGTTGGTATAGATTTTCCGGCTTGAGCTGTTCTGGCAAGGACAGGTATCGTCCGTCGTGTAATAAATGGTTACGCCATCCTCAGCCGATATTACAAGCTGTTCTCCGCCTTTTACCGTAATATAGTTTTCCTTCGGAGAATTTTCTCCAAATTGAGTTTCCCCAATCGCCGCCGTCGGACGCTTCGGACGTCTTTCCTCCAAGGCGGCACGGAACGTAAGCGTTTTTTCAAAGCTGGTACCCGCTGCCCGGAACGTAATATCTGTATATCCCGGCAGCAAAGCGTTTGCCGTAAAAACAGTTTTTCCCTCCGCATCCGTGACTTCTGAACCGGAATACAGCGCAGCCATCAAGGTATTTCCAAACTCCGCCTCTACGGTAACACCTTCCATGTAATTTTCTTCCGAATCCTTTACCCGTACCGTAATCTCTTTTTTCTGTACCGGCTTTTGCAAAAATAACACTCTCATAATCCAGGATAAGTTCCGCCGGACGTGCGGAAACGGTTAATTCTCCGCTATTGTAAAAAGCAAGCGCTTTTCCGGTATAATTCTGTGCGACGTCAAGGGTAAAGGAAACCTTACTGCCTTTTTGGAAGCCGCCCGCCTTTGTAATGTGCAATACCTTTGAATATCCACTGTCAACGGACTGCCACATACCGGTCATGCCTGCTGGAAGCATGATTTCTTTTTCAGTATCCATGTACTGGCTAAAGATCACTTCGATATAATCGGGATATGCACCCACCGACGAAACCACAGGCTTTTCCGTTGATTTCATGGCAATTTTCAGCCCCATCCGCGGCGGCGGCACTTTGCATCCATTCAGTTGCTGTGGATTCATATCCTTCTTTTTCAAAGCGCACCTGCCACCAGCCGATTGGAACGTCCCACGCGAACATCCGCTGTTGTCCGTAATCTGCGGATTAATCTGCTCATAATTCTCCGCATCCCATACTGCATTGCATTCGTGCCTTGTGCATCCTCTGCATACCATACAGTTGCAGTAACACCGGATACCGTATTGGATTCCACTGCCTCGTAAACAATACCGGACGGATCCATGACCGGCTTTACCCTGCTGCTCTTATGCGTCTTCCGCATCAAATCTTCCATATCCGTATCACACTTCTGTTTCCGTTCCCTCGTCAGCCTGTCTAAAGTTCAGCGGAAAGCCTTGAATCTCCGCAGCACGGCGGACACCCGTAGCGTTGGAGGATCCGTCCCACAAGGACACTGTCAACCCGGTAGTTATCGGTGTTATATATCCGGCTGACAATTATAAAGAATTGAACCACCAAGGAATTGGCATAGTAGCGATCCTTTTCCAGCCCCATGTACAGTCGGATATCCATTGCGATAAACGTTCTCTCATAATCGCATTGGAGCAAAGTGGTTTATCCTTGTAGCGTTTTCAAACATCTTCAGTTCGTCAATGTATCCCTGCATATCTGCCTCGTTTTACTGTATAGTCCACATAGGCTTCCGTATCCTGCATTGCGGCGATACCTGTTGCTGTTAACAAATCGTTGTGGACATTCCCTGTCATATTCAGTGCCAACTGACTGTCCGTCACGCCCGGCAGATGCATTCCTGATTCAGTGCCGGTTGCATTTCCAAACCACCGATAAATGCATTACGGACTCATGATCAAAATTACCGGCAGCTTCTCCGTTATAATCAATCGCCTGTTGGCGTCTATTGCCCTGTGCATTTCCAACGAAATCCTGATTACGCCATTACCATCCACAAACGTAAAGTGTTCGTTGTTTTCATACCTACATTTGCCACCGCCCTTGCCACAGGCTTCCTTCGTCTTTGCTTTCTGCCGATTCTTCCGCATAATCTTTAAATGCGATAAATGTCCATGTCTGCGTTTTCGCACACCTCAAAACCATCCGCCCGGAGTTCCTCTGCTGTGCGTGTATTCTCCTTCATCGTAATGCCAAGATCCGCATAAACTTCCTCCCATGAGCTATATTCCGTGATGTTTTTTTCAATCCCATCATCTCGGAGAAACTTTCCAGCACTTCATCAATTGCTTTTTCCGCATTGTAGAACGCCGCCTGAACCTCCGGCGTTTGTTTTGCGAATCCGGCATGGTTTCCGACGCACGGTACTTTGCACCAAAAATATATTCGGACACATCGAAATTCGGGTCCTCCGTATCCTATCCATTGTTCGATTTAATTCCTTCGGATATATGCAGTTTTTCCATAGATGCGGTAATTTTTCATCTTTCGGTCATTCGTAATCTCCTGCTGCCTTTCATCAATCCTCTTTTCGGCTGTTTCTGCGTCATAGGTGAATGCCTTTCCCCGATTTACCCAATCGATGGAAAACTCTTCCGGGAGCTGCCCTCTGTAACAACTCCGCTTTCGTCAGATGGAAGCGTCATCTCCCGGCAAAGTTAAACCGATAGCCTGCACCTTCTGTCAGTTCATCTCTTTTTGAAGAGGTGCATTGGTATCGTATGTACCGTTCCGTCCAGCGTCTTCATATAAGTGATTACATTCTCCGGTGCTGATCCGCTCTACAAATGCAGCACATACGGTCCATGCATTGTCTGCTTCCTCATTAAATAAATACCAATAAAATGTCGGAGGAATCAAAGGACTGTGACGCTGAATACAGGTATTCTCCATTATAAGGGCTACCTAGACGGTTTGTCTGATAAAAATTCCATGATTCTAACGCCGCAACTGTTTTGGCATAGGTAAAACACTTTTGCAGAAACCTGTTCGTTACCGATGATTGCCGTCAGTTCAAATGTCTGTGCCGGAAGAGCATCGACTCGGAAGATTATAAGTAAATGTTACATTTCCAAGACCATTGGTTTTTCCTTTTCCAACCGGTTTCCGTCCAGCAGTAGCGTGACATCACGGTTTGGTGCTGCACAGACAGTCACTTTATTCCCCGTCAGACTGTTCGTAAGTCTCCCGCCGCCGGGCGAATCTCATAATCATAGACAGTAAACGAGGTGCTTCCGATTGGTGCCGTCGTCTTTCCCACCGTTGCACCTGCCGAAATATCTGTATGTCCCTGCCTTGCTGCAGGGAAACCCCAAATAAACATGCCCGTCTGCTTTGTTTTATTTATCGTAACCGTATTGTCAGAAGCCGTATAATCATCTTTTCCTAACTGTTCTGTCTCTGAACAGACATATTTCAGCGTCATATTCTCTGGAAGCAGAATTGATACCGTTCCTTCTTACCCTCTGCAAAACCATAATAAACTCTTACCGCAAAAGTCTGTCCTCTAACGACATAACTCGTCATGCGGAAACAACAGAACATTTCAGGATTTATCCAGGATACCGGACACGTCTGTTTTCAGCAGGGGAACCGTAATTTCCACCGGATTCGTCTCTCCATCGGAAACCTCCGCAGTTACCTTCGCATAATCGATTCCTTCTGTCAGCCCCATTCTCCAGAACATCCAAGGATGTTACCACCGAAAAGTTATCGTTGGCGTTATATGCGACCACGGTATAAGTTCCCGCCTTCAGTCCGTTTGTCAGATAAAAGCCATCCTTTGCGATTTTGCTCTTGCCGACCAGCTTCCCTGCCTTATCAAACACAAGAATGTGATTGTCTCCGGCGAATTTACCGCTTGCGGTAAGTTCCAGTTTACCCCATGCGGTCAGCGGAAGAGAAAACACTCCTCTTTTGCGGTCTGCGGTTACGCTTCCGCCTGTAAATCCAGGGCGTCTGCATCTACGGTCAATGTAAAAGATTTTCTTCGATAACAGTATCCTCCAGCACCACACTTGGATATTGCAGGATATAATCCGTTCCTTCTTTCAGTTCCCGTTCTCCTGCCTTCAGGCTGATTTCAGATTACGGAAACTATTTACCGCCGCCTCGCCAAAGTCCACCTCCATCACCGATTCATCGGTAATTTGTCTCCGTCTGAAAATGTAATTTCTCCCAAATCCCAGTCTCCGTCAAACGACGCCCGGATAAAATGCTTGCTGTAATATCCGTCTTTAGAAACTTCCGCCGTCACTTTTGATCCGGCATCTGCTTTTACAGAAAATGATTATCCGTAAGCGTCACTGTCTTTTCTTGATTATTGATACAGTACTATCTTCGCCCCGGAAGGAACAGTTCCGGACACGGTAAATGTCTGTTCCGTCCCGTCCGGTTACGAAGGTATATCAGATTTGTGCGGGCTCCATCCATGACGTCCTTCTGCGTCTCGTAAAACTGTTTCAGCATGGACGGATTCCCTTCTGAATCCGTCTCATATGTTCGGATTGTCGCTATACCGGCAAAGGGGTCTTCATAATCCACCATCGATAGTTACCCACCATGTTTCGTCTGCTTTCTTCGAATCATATGGCGTTAGTTTAAAATCCTGATTCTCAAACTTCCACCGTAATCCTGTGTAGGAATGTCGTATCATCATTCTGTTTCTTACATCCGGCGAATGCACCGCCGAAGCTCCGTTACCGTTTCCGGAAGTCACGACGGTTCTTCTGGCCAGTCCGCAGCATTTTCAAATGCATGCGGCCAATCTGTTCCACACCCGGAAAAATTGTAAGGGAAGTCATATTTCAGATTCCCGGAAAATGCCGCTTCTCCAATGCTTCTGATGGAATCGTCACCTGATCAAAATTACAGTTCGTAAAAGCATAATCACCAATCGCTGATACTGGGAAGCGTCAAAGCCTCGTTCAGTTCCGAAACCGGAAGCGCCGTACAATTTGTAAATCCTGCCACCGTCGTGAAATTCGTTTATTTGACGGCCATGTAATATCCGTCAGCGACGCACAACTATCAAAGGCCTTAAACCCAATATCCGTGACGCTGTCCGGCAGCACAAGAGATGACATCGGACAGTATGCAAATGCTTCTTCGCCGATACTCTGTACTCCATGTCCGAGAGACAGATTTGTCAGCTTCTCACACCACCGAAACGCACAGTTGTCAATTCTCGTCACACAGTCCGGTACGGTGAATTCTGTAAACGCTGCATTCTCAAAAGCATAAGCCGGGATAACCGTCAGCGCAGTGCTTTTTGAAATATCCACTTCGGAAAGGCTGTGGCAGCTGGCAAATGCCAGTTCCTGCATATCCGACACACCTGCCGGAAACGCGACTTCTTTCAAAAGAATCGCTCCGGAAAATGCACTGTCCCCAAGTGAAACCGCTTCCGTACAAGCCGAAAAATCAGCAGTCTCTAACGCTATACAGCCGGAAAATGCATAAAGTTCGATGGTTGTCAGATGAGCCGGGAACTTCACATAAACCAGTGTTTCATTATAGCGGAATGCTTCCCCAGCAATGGTTGTAACAGTTTTTCCGTCGATTTCATCCGGGATCACGATCTCCGTAACCGTATCCTCGCAGCCTGTAATGGCAACCGTTTCATCCTCCAGCACCTTATATGTTACTGTGCCGCCTGTGGCATCAAAAGTTCCCGTCTCGCCGTATGCCAATGCATTGGACGGCAAAGATTCCAATAAGCAGGCATAGCCAAAAATACGGCCATAACCCTTTGCTTTTTTATTTTCATTCCAAAACCTCCGTTTCCACTGTCATCGCTTATTCAGCTTTCGGCGTCTGCTGTAAACCGCGCAGGTGATTACGCCACTGCATGAAATGAACAATACGGCAAACCAAAGTGCAAGGTTGCTGTTGTCGCCTGTCTGTGGGCTTATGGTATCCTTGCCACTAGTTGGCGTTGTAGTATCAGTTTTGTCCCCTTCGGTTGGCTTCGTCTGCTCCGTGGCAACTTTCTTAACCTCAAAATTTGCACTGCATTCACCGTCTGTATAGACAACAGTTAATTTATGTGTGCCGACAGAAAGCGTTTTTAGGTAATCTGTACTCAGCGTGACGATCGTAGAACCGGATTTCGCCGTATAATTCTTCGCGTCGATCAGCGTACCGTCAACCTTAACGCCTGTGAATTTACTGAAATCACCGTTTACACGGAAAACAAGCGTTTCGTTGCTGTTCTGCGTCCATGTGCCGTTTGCTCCCTCGATAATTTTGTAATCCGAAGCACCTGCCGCAGTAGGCGTCATGGTCAAAGGTCGGTTTCGACCCAGAAGCTCTGGGTGTCATTCTCATCGCCTATACGAGTATACTTCACTTCCTGACCGTTGATCTTTAGCTTGGCATCGGGGGAGATGTCGGCAATATAGGCAGTCACATATACGCCGTAGTGATAGGTCTTTCCAGCTTCAAAAGTAGTGATTTTGTTTTTATAAATTTCGCTTCCCCACTCCGGCTCAGTAGAAACCAGACCGGTATCGCTGTCCAGGCTCCACCACTCACACCGAAATGCGTAGTCTTTATTATCGGGTACATTGCCAGTAAATACAGGCTTATCACCATCTTTAAAAGTTATGGTTGCATTATTGATTTCTATAACTTCAATTTCCTTTGGCTCAACCGGCTTGGTCGGTGTAATTGTTGCAATACCAGTAACATACACAGATTGTCCGTCCGGATTCACACTAATATTTTGCTGCTCAACCGTCCAACCATTTACAGTTACTGTCAGTCCCGAATCTGTTGCTGCGAAAGTCCGTCCGTTTTTCACTTTCAGCAGAATTGAATAGCGATAGGATTTCCCTTCCTCAAAAGAAGTAAACCTGCCCCCTAAGAGTTCAGTATAATATTCTTCATTTGAGAACCAAAAATCATTCTGATTGGTTTCATCCCAACTTTCCCAACTTTCATAAGCAATCTCATAGTTTGCGCCAATATCTTTAGTCACAGCAGTAGCCTTCGGTGTATCTCCCTCATTATAAGAAAGCGTAGCGCCAATCACTTCAACATCTTTTATTACGGTATCGTCTGCCCCGTCGCTTACTGTGACAGGCGACAAAAATTCCCACGCAGTAAGGGTTTTCCCATTATCAGACACGTATGTACATCCGGTATATGTTTTTCCCTCACAAATAAAAGTCACATTATCAGAAAATACATATCCCTCTTTCGCCTTTAACGCAATGCTATACCAGTATTCTCCACCGGCAATCGGGTTACGGGAAGTATCTGTGCTTTTAATAACGTCTGTTATCGGGGTACTTTCACCATAAGTGGACTTCTCCCACGCTTCTTCCACAATTTCCACTTTTCCGCTGCAAGCAGAATTGTTGGGATTTACCTCCGCTGTAAACGCAACGGGCTGTGAAGAATCAAGTTTTTTCCAAACATTACCGATGTCAACTGTGGTAATAACCTCGTCGGTGCTGGCGGCAGGAAGATCGATTGAGTAAGGACTGTAAATACGCAGTTCCGTACTCATCTCTTTTATTTCAAGATTCGTGGTGGAACTCACCTTCCCCACTCATAATCGCCTACGGAAACAATTGTATCGTCGCTGATAAAGTAGCCGCTATTTGTTTTAAGTACAATATTATAGGAATAATGGTGTCCTGCTTCAAACTGTGTAATCTGCTTGTCTGCTGCAAGAGACGCCATTTTACTCGAATCAGAATACCAATACCGTCCTGTACTTGTCCAGACACTGCCTTCTGTTTTTTGTTCTATTTCCATCCAATACTCATAGGCAACAGAGCATTCTCCCCTCTGTCACCGACGCTACAGCCTGCGGTGTATCGCCAGCTTTATAGTCCGGTTTGGTGTAGGTGAATGACGATCTTCTTGAAAGAGTCCGGGATATTACGCAGAGAATTGAACTCCTGCGTCTGTTTTTCTTCCGAAGTCATGTCATATGCAACCTGGATATAGTATCTCTGGTTTCCTTGATTCACCACAAAGTCAACCTCCAACTGCTTACGAACACGCTTGTCAGATTTGCACCGATATACTTTCTTCCCCTTAATATCGTATCGACTGGCTTTGGAAATCAAAACGCATCTGCCAAATAGTCAATATGATTAGAGATGGTTTTATTTGTATAAGTCATCTGTCGCTCACTGGCAAAGGTATTAGCAATCTTTGAAGGGTTGGTCGGTGCGCCGATTGCAGATGCAAGCACATCAACCAGAATGCCAATTTCATCCACATTTTGGATCTTGTTTCTTTCAATTACATCCTTCAGATAAACATTTGCAAAGATGTTTTTCAGATAATCTGCCTTCTGTCGTTCACTCTGTAAACTTACGACCTGCGGCAATCCTCCATAGATCATGTAGTCATCCCAGGCATCGTCGTAATCACCTTCATAGACAGAATAAAACTCTGCAAAAGAGAGGGATAGATTCTGATCTCATCACCTCTGCCACGGAACTCGGTCACAATGTCGCTGGACAGAAACTTAGAATTGCTTCCGGTGACATACACATCAATGTTGCTCATGCGTAACAAACTGTTCAGCACTTCCTCAAATCGTGGCATAAACTGTACTTCATCCAGAAGAAGATAATACTTATCATCATCCTTCATGGCATCTTTGATGTACTTAAAAAGCACACCTTGGGATCTCTTAATTCCTCATTCTCAATACCATCCAAGGCAATCTCAATAATATGATCGGTATCAACACCATTCTCTTGTAAATATCTCTTGAAAATGTTAAACAATAAAAAAGATTTGCCGCATCTACGAATGCCGGTAATCACCTTTATCATTCCGTTATCTTTTCGCATGGTCAACTGCTGTAGATAAGCATCTCTTTTAATTTCTATCATTATACTCCTCAATTCTGTGCTTCTGCACACTTTTTAATAATGATATTCTATCATAGAACAATCTGAGCTTCAATATCTATTCCCCTAATTTAAAAATCTTTCTCTCACACCCTGTATTTTCCCCCTCCATGCGTCTAATATTACTTTCTGTGTTTGTAACTATTCAGAACCCCTGATAGACTCCATCATACCGAACCTTTGGATATTTCATCAACGAAGTCCTTCAGGATAAGATTGAAAACATTTTTTAACGATATCAATCAAGCAACAAAAAAGATGCGAAATAGAACTGCCGCATAGATTCAAAAAAGAGAATCTCTATGGGGTAGGGGAAGTACGCCTTTTCAGCGTAGGATTCCAGCAATTTATATACAATATAAGCAAAAAGAGGGATGCAAAAAACTCAATCGAGTTTTTTTCACATCCCCCTTTTGTATATATCATGATATGTTTAATCTCTGCCTTCGATTGCCTCGAGGTCTTCGTCTTCGTGGACGACACGTTCGATATGCATCGCCGGATATCCGACTTCAGCATCGCTGATTGTGCAGCACAGGTTTTTTCCGACCTGATCGCAGATGGTCTGCGCCAGCTGAAATGCCTGTGGAAATTTGACTTCCATGTAGTCGTTTAAGTTTAACTTCAATTCCTCGTGCTGCAGTGCTCGCACGACCATGTTACGGATGTGGTTCATCAATCGGTTGTACGACAGAGACATGACATCAATTGGTCGGTTGACAGCCTGCTCAACGTGGGAAATGCATTCGCGCACGGCACGTGCAATCTGCATTGCCAAGGAAACGTTTTCGTCTTTGATTGCGGAATGAATGTGAAGGGAAATGTATCCGACTTCATTGTCATCAATGGTGATTCCCAAACGCTCTTTTAAAATCGGACGGACACATTCCGCAGTCTTGTATTCCAGGTGGAAGAGGACGCGGATATCATCCGTGAGTGGGTTGCTGATTTGTTCGTGATTACGGATGCGCTTTTACAGCATATTCCAAATGATCAGCCATAGGGAAGAGGACTGCACGGTCAATGTTTTGGAACACTTTTTCCGCTTCGTCCAGTATTTCATTTGCAATCTCAAGGTAAATGGGCTGGATGGAAGTTGCGAGCTCTTTTTGCATTTCCACGATTGGAAGTTGCCTGTAGCGAGTAGACGGTATCGCCGTCACGTACTTCGATTCGCTCGCTGACTTTTTTTTGCCGAATCCGATCCCCTTTCCCATCACCAGGTATTCCTGGTTGTCATCGGCGTGAATGCCAATTACCGTATTATGATTGAGAACTTTACTAATTCGATACATAATCTTATCCCCATGTGTGACCAATTTTGTTACTAATGATTAATCTGATTTTAACATTAACAACTACGAATAACAATCTTTATTTTGTTTTATTCATAGCTTTTTATTCATAGATGTCAATTGCAAATAATGCCTCGCCAGCTTTGATTTGTCCGTCTTTTAAGAGGCGAACCTTTCCTGGTTGTCTTCCAATTCTGTACAGAGGACTGGTGAAGCGAGTGATGGAGCATTTTCTTTGAGATAATCCGATTCAAGCCGAGGAGTGGCTCGCCCTTCTTTACCTTCTGTCCGTTTTTAACGAATACTTCAAATCCTTCTCCGTTCAGTGCAACGGTGTCGATTCCCATGTGAATCAAAAGGCTTACGCCGCTATCTGTCAAGAATCCAATTGCATGCTTTGTCTCGAATACAAAACATACTTCGCCATCTTCCGGAGCTCTTACAACAGAATCTTCCGGTGTGACAACGGCACCGTCACCCATCATTTTTCCAGCAAATGCTTCGTCTGGAGTGGTAGATAAGTCAGCAGCCGGACCTGTGATTGGGCTTGAGATAACGATTGTCTCAACAACAGTTGCTTCTGCCGAGCTTGTGTTGGCATTTTCTGCAACGCCAGCATTTGTGCCACCGTCAACATTTGTATCAACACCAGCGTGTGCAGTTGCATCGACATCATTTCCGCCAGCTGTGAATTCTTCGTCGGCGCAGTCTCGAGGTAATCTTCGAGATTTGATTTGATGACTGATACACGAGGTCCGTAGATAATCTGAACGCCATTTCCTTTGTGTACTACGCCGGATGCGCCAGTTGATTTTAACAGTGCATCGTCTACGCGTTCTGCTTTGTGAACGGTACAACGAAGTCTTGTTGCACAGCAGTCTACGTCGGAAATATTTTTCTTGCCGCCAAGTCCCTGACAGATAGTCTGAGAAAGTGCATCTTCTGAGGAAGCTTCGGAACCGTTATCGCCGTTCTTGCGAGCTTCCACGTCGCTTCTGCGGTATAATTTTACCTCTTCACTGTCGTCACGGCCAGGTGTTTTTAAATCGAATCTCTTGATTAAGAATCCGAACAGTAAGTAGTATACGATAAAGTAGCCGATACCTACGATTACAATCGAGATCCAGTTTGTTTTTGCATTTCCCTGTAAGATACCGAATAAGAACATGTCGATCAGTCCGCCGGAGAATGTCATACCAACACCTACGTTAAAGAGGCATGAGCATATATGCAAGACCGGCAAATACGCAGTGGATACCGTAAAGCATTGGTGCCACAAAGATAAATGTGAATTCAAGTGGTTCTGTAATACCTGTCAGCATAGAAGTAAGAGCAGCGGAAAGTAAGAGTCCGGCAACCGCTTTTTTCTTCTCTGGTTTTGCTGTTCTGTACATGGCAAGTGCGGCCCCGGAAGACCGAAGATCATCAATGGAAATTTACCTGACATGAAGCGGGTTGCGGATACTGCAAAATGTTCTACTGTCGGGTCAGCGAGCTGTGCAAAGAAAATGTTCTGTGCACCTTCGATGAGAGTGCCGCCGACTTCCATTGTTCCACCAAGTGCAGTCTGCCGTAATGGAAGGTAGAATACGTGATGAAGACCGAATGGAAGTAATAGTCTTTCGAGGAAACCATATACCCATGTTCCTGCATAGCCTGAATTAAGTACAAGATCTCCAAAGTGCGTAGATCCCTGTCCGGATGACTGGCCAAATAAAGAACATCAGGATACCAACGCCGGTATATACAAGCGAAGAGATAATTGGTACGAATCTTGTTCCACCGAAGAACGATAATACCTGTGGCAGTTCGATTTTGTAGAAACGGTTGTGCAGCGAAGAAACACCGAGTCCGACGATGATACCGCCGAATACACCCATCTGAAGAGATGTGATGCCGACAACAGACGTAGTTGCACCTTCCAGCATGTTTTCTGTTCCACCGTTGATGGTGATCATCGCACTGATAGAAGCGTGCATAATGAAAAATGCGATGGCAGCAGAGAGAGCCGCAACTTCTTTTTCTTTCTTAGCCATACCGATGGCAACACCCATCGCGAAAATAATCGGCAGGTTTGCGAATACAATGTTACCGGCTTCGCTCATGACCTGGAAGATGGCATATGGAATGGTGCCAGGTCCCATGACATTTAACAGTCCGTAAGTTTCAAGCATTGTTTCGTTGGTAAATGAGCCACCAAATCCGAGCAGAAGACCTGCTACCGGGAGAATGGCGATTGGAAGCATGAATGATCTTCCCACGCGCTGAAGCACGCCAAAAATTTTGTCTTTCATAATTGTTCTCCTTTTCGTTATGAATTTTACGAGTATGAATGTTTATGAATATTTGCGGTAATCTGTAAAAACAGTCAGGCATTCTCTTTATAGTCTTGACAAAGAAGCAGGCTTCTAGACGCATTCTCTGTACGCTTAGCAACAGAAAAAGAGGCACTAACCGCATAAACATCCAAAAGTTCATGCATAGTTAATGCCTCGTTCGTTCTTAACAAGTAACATACTATATCACTTCTGACATAATAGCATCGCACGGCAAGCTTTGTCAAGCCGTTTTTCTCCATTTTATTCCTCACCGCTGATAATTT
>VOFG01003175.1_pt1 | contig 35912 bp, 57 predicted proteins | sample 5384171 | NCBI WGS metagenome assembly VOFG01 (sample SAMN12384726, study PRJNA508395) | human gut metagenome | isolation source: healthy gut F | host: Homo sapiens
CGCCATCTAATTCAAATAAAGATCCTTCTTTACTGGTTGTATTCATATGTACGCCCCCTTTATTTACGCTAAATGGATATGGGTACTGGTCTTGCCCTGGATACCGTCTTTGCCTTTTCCAGAAGCGTAATGAGCGCAGTGCGTCCGGTTTTGATTCAGCAAATTTAACAGCAGCCTGAACTTTTGGAAGCATAGAACCAGGCGCAAAATGTCCTTCTTTAATGTACTTTTCTAGCTTCTTCAGTATCGAGGTCATCCAGCCATTTTTCTTCCGGCTTTCCGAAGTTAATAGCAACTTTTTTCAACAGCAGTGAGGATGATGAGAATGTCTGCGTTCAGATTTTCTGCCAACAGCTCAGCTTGCGAAGTCTTTATCGATAACAGCGCTTGCGCACCTTTGAAGTGATTGCCCTGGAAGAGTAACAGGAATACCACCGCCACCGCAGGCGATAACTAACTGACCGGAGTCAACCAGGCTCGGATCGCATCCGATTTCAACGATCTCAAGTGGCTTTGGGAAGCAACAACACGGCGGTATCCGCGTCCGGCATCTTCTTTCATGATATAGCCGTATTTTTCTTTGCCATGTTCAGCCTGTTCTTTTGTCATAAAATGACCGATCGGCTTGCTTGATGGTTCTCAAATGCAGGGTCATTCTCATCTACACGGACCTGTGTAACGACAGTAACAACCGGTGTATCGCATAAATCCACGTTACGAAGTTCTTCACGGTAAGTGCATTCTGCAGGTCATATCCGATATAAGCCTGACTCATTGCAACACAGACGGAGAGAGGTGTGTTTGGCTGTTTTTCATCTTCTCTGGAAAGAGCAGCCATAGCATTGTTGATCATGCCAACCTGAGGACCGTTTCCATGAACAACGACTACTTGATGCCTTCTTCGATCAGGTCACACGATAGCTTTTGCTGTAATCTTTACAGCCTTCATCTGCTCCGGAAGAGTGTACCCAAAGCATTGCCGCCCAGAGCAATGACGATACGTTTTTTCTTTTTTCCATTGAAAAACCCTTTATATGAAAAACCAAATTAACAAACAATACGTTATTCCCAGAGCCAATAGTCTTTCATTTATTGAAAAACGACAGAGCCTTGCAAAAAATCCACCGGGTCTGACAGAAAGAACCAATTATGACGCGCTCCGGTCCGGCAGCTCAGAAACTGAATGATTTTAATTAGAATTTGAATTCTTGGAGTTCCTTTTTCTTCGAGTTTCTTCAGGATTTCCTGTGGATTTTCGAATTTAGCAAGGAAGATCATAGCTGCGATGATGTATGGTTTGTAGCTTGCTTCTTTTGTACAGAGGATTCGGTAACGATCAAATACAGAAGCTTCAACTTCACCTGTCCTTGCAGCTTACACCGTTGATGTCAGCTGGTAAGCAGTGCAGGTACAGAGCCTTTTCCGTCTTTTTAGTTGTCTTCATCAGATCTTCTGTACAAGCCCAGTCTTTGTGTTCTGCGTTCTGAGCAAGAGTTCTTTTTCAAGAGCTTTGATGCCATCGGTATCGCCTTCAGCGTACAGATTGGTTCTCTTTTCCATAGCTGCAAATGGAGCCCAGCTCTTTGGATAAACGATATCAGCATCCTTTGAATGCTTCAGCCATGTCATGAGATACACGGAAGGAACCGCCGGACTTCTCAGCATTCTTTCTTGGCAACTTCTTCAACCTCTGGCATAACTTCATAGCCTTCGGATGAGCCAGAACAACGTCCATACCGAAACGAGTCATCAGACCGATAACGCCCTGCGGAACGGAGAGTGGTTTGCCATAAGATGGAGAGTAAGCCCATGTCATAGCAAGTTTTTTGCCTTTAAGGTTTTCAACACCGCCGAATTCGTGGATGATATGCAGCATATCAGCCATACACTGGGTAGGATGGTCGATATCACACTGTAAGTTTACTAAGGTTGGCTTCTGCTCCAGGATACCATCTTTATATCCCTCTGTTACAGAATCAACAACCTCATGCATGTAAGTTGTTGCCCTTGCCGATGTACATGTCATCGCGGATACCGATAACGTCAGCCATGAAAGAGATCATGTTAGCTGTCTCGCGAACAGTCTCACCATGGGCAACCTGAGACTTTCCTTCGTCCAGATCCTGAACTTCCAGACCAAGCAGATTACATGCAGAAGCAAAAAGAGAAACGTGTACGGGTAGAATTATCGGAAAAAGGAAATTCCCAGACCGCTCTCAAATACCTTTTGTGGAAATATTGTTCTCTCTCATGTAACGAAGAGCATCAGCAACAGTCCAGACAGCTTCCAGCTCGTCGTCTGTCTTCTCCCAGGTCAGGAAGAAATCGTTTTGTACATTTCCTTAAGGCGTTTAAGTTTTCAATGTAATCCCTGTAATGTTTTCATTGAGTTTTCTCCTTTAAAAATTTATTTAATTTTTGTAATCCTGTAATGTTTTCGGCGGATTCGAAAATTCTCCTTTATATGTATGGTTTATGGAATTTAAAGAATTAGTTTGATGGAAGCCGCGCCCCGACACATTGTAAAGGGCCACTGATGGCAAAAAAATCACTGCGGAACTAAAATAATTTTAGTTCTTGCAGTAATGAAGTTGGAAGAGCTGCATAAACGGCTGCACATGTAACCAGATCCTTCCAGGTCTTTTCGTTGGGAGCATGAGCCTGAGCCTCAGCGCCAGGTCCAAAGCCGATACAAGGAATACCGTTACGTCCCATGATGGAAACGCCGTTGGTGGAGAAGGTCCACTTATCTGTCAGAGGACGGGCTTCTCATAGCTTCTGTCTCAGCACCGATACGCTCTTCACCGTACAGGTTGTGGTAAGCTTCTTCAAGAGCCTTGGTTACATCATGATCCTCCGGGATCACCCAGGTTGGGAAGTAGCACTCGATTGGATATACCAGATCCTGTGTAGGAAGGACGATTGTATTCGTACATGGAAACTTTAACGTCATCGCCGTACTTTTTAACAGCTTGGAAGTGCACGGATCTCGTCTAAGCAGCTCTCCCAGGTTTCTCCGGCATGTCATACGACGGTCAAGAGATACTGCACAGGAGTCAGCAACTGCACAACGGCTTGGGGAGGTGAAGAAGATCTCGGATACAGTTACAGTACCACGTCCAAGGAAGTTAGCCTCTTCCCATTCTGGATTGTATTTCTCATCTAGCATTTTAACAAGGCCCTTAATTTCTTTGTCATCAGCTGCGTCGTTCTCATTCAGAGCGCGAACGTCCTGAAGGATATCAGCCATCTTGTAGATTGCGTTGTCACCACGTTCTGGAGCGGAACCATGGCAGGAAACACCCTTAACGTCGATACGGATCTCCATACGTCCGCGCTGACCTCTGTAGATACCACCGTCTGTCGGCTCTGTGGAAACAACAAATTCCGGACGGATCTTGTCTTCGTTGATGATGTACTGCCAGCAGAGACCGTCACAGTCTTCTTCCTGAACAGTACCGGTTACAATACAGTGTACTTGTCAGACAGCATCCCTAAGTCTTTCATGATCTTAGCACCGTAAACAGCAGATACGATACCGCCGCACTGGTCAGATACACCACGGCCGCCGATCTCGGTCTCTCGTTCTCATATCCTTCGTATGGATCAAAGTTCCAGTTATTTCTATTACCAATACCTACAGTATCGATATGAGCATCAAATGCGATGAGGGTTTCGCCAGTTCCCATGTAGCCAAGTACGTTGCCCATTGGGTCGATCTCAACTTTGGTGAAAGCCTAACTTTTCTCATTTCTTCTGCGATGCGGGTGATGTGAGCCTTTTCATCGCAGCTCTCGCCTGGGTTTTAACGATTTCACGTAAGAACTTGGTCATATCCTTCTGATAATTCTGAGCAGCTTCTTTGATTTTTTTGCGTAATCCAGATTCATTTTTAAAATATCCTCCTTTTGTTTTGCAATTACTTTTGATGGTTAATAGTTATTTGTCAAGGCCTTTCCATACAATGTTCTTGTAACGATCAGGATCGGTATCGCCCTCTGTAGAGAAGAGCAGTACCTTGGAGTTTTCATCCAGGCCAATGTCAGTTCTTAAATCTTTGTACTCGTCCATGGTCATCATAGCAGCCAGTAATGCACCAAATGGAGCAGCACCGGACTCACCGGAAGTGATCGGAGCATCGCCTTTAACAGGGCAGCTAACATACGCATACCATTTGCAGCAACCCAGTCAGGAGCAGCAATGAATACTTTACATGGTTCTTTAAGATGTCCCAGGAAATGGTGTTTGGTTCACCACATGCAAGACCTGCCATGATGGTCTGCATATCGCCGTCTACAATGCGGATGTCTCCATCACCGGCAGCAGCACCTTTGTAAAGACATGCAGCAGCTTCAGCCTCAACAACTACGAATGTAGGTAAGTTGTCAGCATACAGGTTGGAGAAGTAACCAACAACTGCACCGGCTAAGGAACCAACACCGGCCTGTACGAAGATGTGGGTAGGACGATCACATCCCTGAGCCTTTAACTGTTCACCAGCTTCCATTGCCATGGTGCCGTATCCCTGCATAATCCAGGAAGGGATCTCTTCGTATCCGTCCCATGCAGTATCCTGTACGATAACGCCTCTTGGAGTTTCATCAGCCTTCCTTAGCAGCAAGACGAACACAGTCATCATAGTTTAATTCCTGGATGTCTACCTGTGCGCCTTCTTTAGCAATGTTCTGAAGACGGGTCTGGGTAGTTCCCTTTAGGCATATGTACAACTGCTTTCTGTCCGAGACGTTTGGCAGCCCATGCAACTCCGCGTCCGTGGTTTCCATCTGTTGCTGTGAAGAAGGTAGCCTGTCCGAATTCTTTTCTTAACTGCTCGGAAGTAAGTACGGAATAAGGAAGTTCAGAAACATCCTTTCCAGTCTCCTTTGCGAATGTAACGGGCCATTGCAAAAGAACCGCCCAGTACCTTAAATGCGTTCAGACCAAAACGGTAAGACTCATCCTTTACATATACTTCCTGATTCCTAAATAGGAAGCCATGTTAGGCAGTTTGGTTAATGGTGTTTCGCTGTACTGAGGAAAGCTCTCGTGGAAAGTACGTGCCTTTTTTGATCTCCTCAAGTCCCATAATTGGAAGGTTTTTGTCATCTGTTTTAGGCATCTTGTTTACTGCCCACAGAATCTTCTGATCCATGTTACTGTATCCTCCTTAAAATTTTTGGTTTTAAATTTTTAGTGCTTAAGATGATTTACGACTGTTTACATCAATGTAACTGTACAGAGTAAATTTTGAAATTCCAAAATACTTGGAGACCTTTGTCTCCAGATTTTTGTTATGAGAAAAGCGCCTGCATCATTCAAAAACTGAATGGCGGTTACTTTTTCTTCCTTATTCATAAGTGCTGCAGGTTTTCCAACCAGAGCTACGGACTGTTCGATCAGATTGTCCAGAAGATCATTTACATTGTGTACGATCTGTTCTGGCTGCTGTCTGTTATCACTGGGGTCTTCTGTTGTACTGATAAGAGCCTTGATGGATCTTTCAATGGTCATCAGCCCTGTGATATCGTAGTTGATGGAAAAATATAATCTACAGCAGAATCTTCAGGATTTCTTATAAAAACGTACTGGATTTTAAAATCTTACCATTTGATGTGCGGGTAAGATAACCTAGATGGTCTTTCAGTAAAGCCGGATCCTTATGCAGGGTTTCCAGAACTACCTTAGACGGTCCGTCGCCTTCACGCCGGTTGGTAATATGACCGTTGTTAATATGAACAACGGAATGCTCCAGGTCGTGGCGTTTTTAAGTCGTGGATCACGATCTCGCAGTCTGGTCCGAACTGTCTTGCAAGGCCGTCTGCAATCTGTTCAAGCAGTCCAAGTGTGTATGCCATGAACAACCTCCTCATTTCGGACTTTATAATATGATATGGTAACTTTGTACAATAAACAATCTGCAAAACATTTTTGCGTTGTTTATGATTCCATCATATCACAAAAAAATGGATTGCAATATTTTTTACAAAAAAATTTTGTACAACTAAAAAAATTGTATTTTCCCTTGCAAATGCTATTTTCAGGTGTTAATATAAAGGTACGACAACATTGATATTAATAGGAAAAGGAGAGAGCCATATGTTGATCATTTGAAACGGACGTCTGGTTACAAGAGATGCCGGACAGCCTTTTTTCGAAAATGGAGCAGTAGCAATTGACGGAACTACTATTAAAAAAGTAGGGACTCTGGATGAGATAAAAAAGAGTTCCCGGAAGCTGAGTTTGTAGACGCTAAGGGGGCGTTATCATGCCGGCTTTCATTAACACACATGAGCATATCTACAGTGCGATGGCAAGAGGCTTAAGTATTAAAGGATATGATCCTCATGGATTTTTTGGATATCTTAGACGGATTGTGGTGGACTATCGACCGCCATCTGACCAACGAACAGACACGTCAGAGCGCAAGGGTTACTTTTCATCGACAGTATTAAGAATGGTGTTACCACCGTATTTGACCATCATGCAAGCTTTGGCCAGATCAAGGACAGCCTGTTTGCGATTGAAGATGCGGCAAAAAGAATTTGGTGTAAGAGCTTGTCTGTGTTATGAAGTATCTGACGTGACGGTATGGACAAATCCAGAGAAGCTGTGTTAGAGAATGCAAGATGGATCAAGCATGCATTAGCTGATGAAACAGATATGTTTGCAGGTATGATGGGTATGCATGCGCAGTTTACCATTTCAGATGAGACTATGGAATTTGCTGCTGCAAACAAGCCGGATGAAGTTGGATATCATATTCATGTTGCAGAAGGTATTGAAGATCTTCATGACTGCTTGAAAACATAAATATGGAAAGCGCATTGTGGATCGTCTTATACGACTGCAATATCTTAGAAGCAAGACCTTACTTGGCCACTGCATCTACGTAAATCCACATGAGATGGATCTGATCAAAGATACAGATACCATGGTTGTACATAATCCGGAATCCAACATGGGTAATGCATGCGGATGTCCTCCAACTATGGAGATCGTTCACAGAGGTATTTTAACAGGTCTTGGAACAGATGGTTATACACAGGATGTTCTGGAATCTTATAAGGTAGCAAATGTGCTTCCACAAACATCATCTGTGTGATGCAAATGCAGCATGGGCGAAGTTCCACAGATGCTCTTTGAGGGGAAATGCAAAGATCGCAAACCGTTACTTCAAGAAGCAGTTAGGCGTATTAAAGAAGGCGCAGCAGCAGATGTGATCGTTGCGGATTATGTACCGAGAACACCTATGGATGCTTCTAATATCAACAGCCACATCTTATTTGGTATGACCGGACGCAGTGTTGTGACAACAGTATGCAACGGTAAAGTCTTAATGAAAGACAGAGAACTGATAGGAATTGATGAAGAAAAGGTTCTTTATGAAGTAAGGAAGAAGCTAGAAGCTGGAACGTTCCATTAACGGTTAAATAAAGTAAATATTACAGTTTAATTGTTGTAAATTAGTAAGTAATAGCCGATTACAGGGCGGCGGGAAAACAGCACACCGGAGGTATCCGGGCGGCTGAGCCGTTGAAAGATAAAAACGGTGCTGGGACCTGATCGGGTGCTATATATATAGGAGGAAATAGAATATGAGCGATATTATGACACCCCATTCCCTTTGGAAAAATGATGAATGGATCCTGGAGGAACACAAGAAAGGCGCGATCTTCGGCATCAGAAGACCTTTTGTGGGAATCAGAGCAAGAAATATGAGATTTTGGACGCAATTGAAACACCTTTCGGACCTGCAGCAGGACCACACACAGCTGACCCAGAATATTGTAGCTGCTTATGTGGCAGGAAGCCGCTTCTTTGAATTAAAACAGTTCAGAAGTTAGATGGTGAAGACCTTCCGGTAGCAAAGCCATGTATCAAGGCTGATGATGAGTGCTACAACTGTGAATGGTCACTGAGCTTTATGTGCCACAGGCATATGATGAAGTACGTGAAAGCATGGTTTGCCTGTAAAGTATTAGCTAAGGAATATGGCCTTGGCTCTATGGATGGCTTCCAGTTTAATATGTCCGTTGGTTATGACCTTGAGGGCATCAAACTGGAAAAGGTAAGACCGTTTTATTGAAGGAATGAAGGATGCTTCTGCAGCATCAATTTTTAATGAAGTGCCGTCAGTGGCTGTTAGATAACCTGGATCGTTTTGAGAACCTGACAAAAGAGGATGTTGAAAGCATCTCCCTGAAATATGCAACTGTGCAACTCTCTCCACTTTGCACTGGATGTCCTCCACAGGAGATCGAGCGTATCGCAAGCTATCTGCTCACTGAAAAAAGGTACACACCTTTATCAAGTGCAATCCTACTCTGTTAGGATATGAGTATGCAAGAAAATTAATGGATGACATGGGCTATGACTATGTAGCATTTGGTGACTTCCATTTCAGAGATGACCTTCAGTACACAGATGCAGTTCCGATGCTTTCAGAGACTGCAGAAGCTGGCAGATGAAGGGACTGGAATTTGGTGTTAAGATCACTAAATACCTTCCCTGTTGATGTAAAACAGAACGAACTTCAAGTGAAGAAATGTACATGTCGGTAAGTCCTTATATGCTCTGTCCATGTCTGTTGCACAGAAACTGGCAAAGGACTTTGATGGAAAACTGCGTATTTCCCTACTCTGGCGGTGCTGATTACTTTAATATCACAAAGATCATGACGCTGGTATCTGGCCTGTAACATGGCAACTACCATGTTAAAGCCAGGCGGCTATGAGAGATTAGAAAGCAGATTGGACAGTTATTTAAAGCAAAAGAAGCAGCTGCTTTCACTGGCGTAAAGTGCAGAGAAGGTAGAGGCTATGGTAGAGGCTGCAAAGTCTGACAAACACCATGTAAAGGCTGTTAAGCCACTTCCATCCAGAAAGGTGAAAAAACCAGTTCCGTTAACGGACTGCTTTATCGCTCCATGCCAGGAAGGATGCCCGATCCATCAGGATATTACCCGTTATATGCAGTTAGCAGGTGAAGGAAAGTACGAAGAAGCATTAAAGGTTATTTTAAATAAGAATCCACTTCCGTTTATTACCGGTACTATCTGTGCACACAACTGTATGAGTAAATGTACCAGAAACTTCTATGAGGCTTCTGTAGATATCCGCAGAACCAAGTTAGAATCTGCGCAGGGCGGAATTGATGCTGTTATGGCAGAATTAAAAGCACCTGCAGTTACTTCTGATAAGAAGGCAGCTGTAGTAGGCGGCGGTCCTGCTGGTCTGGCAGCTGCATACTTTCTTGCAAAAGGCGGCATGAAGGTTACTGTATTTGAGAAAGCAGAAAAGATGGGCGGCGTTGTACGTAATGTGATCCGGGCTTCCGTATTTCTCACGAAGCGATCGATCATGACGTTGAGCTGGTTCGTGCTATGGGCGTAGAGCTGGTAAACGGCAAAGAAATCACTTCGGTTGATGAATTAAAGAAAGAATATGACTATGTTGTACTGGCAGTTGGTGCTTCAGAACCAGGAAGACTGAGACTGGAAGCAGGCGAAACCATGAACGCATTAGAGTTTTTTGGCACAGTTTAAGGCAACTGACGGTAAGGTAGATTTAGGTAAGAACGTTGTTGTTATCGGTGGCGGCAATACAGCTATGGATACTGCAAGAGCTGCAAAGCGCAATGCAGGAGTAGAGAAAGTATCTCTGGTTTACAGAAGAACCAAGAGATATATGCCAGCGGATGAAGAAGAATTAGTAATGGCAATCGAAGATGGCGTAGAGTTTGCAGAGCTGTTGGCACCTGTTAAACTGGAAAATGGTGAACTGATCTGCCGTAAGATGCAGTTAGGAGACTACGATGCAAGCGGAAGAAGAGGCGTTGTTGAAACTGAGGAGATTGTTAAGATCGCTGCTGACACTGTGATCGCAGCTGTTGGCGAGAAAGGTTCAGGTGCATTCTATGAAGCGAATGGCATTGCTGTAGACGAAAAAGAAACGTCCAGTTGTTGACCACAACACTCTGGAGACCTCTGTGAAGGTGTTTATGTTGCCGGTGACGGTCTCTTTGGACCTGCTACTGTTGTAGAAGGCATCAGAGATGGTAAGAAGGCAGCAGAAGCGATCGTTGGAAGGATTTATCTGAGGATATCTTCAAGATGGCTGATGCTGAGACTGTTACGGACGTAAAGGTAAACTGTCTGAGGAGAATGAAGAATCTGACAGCAGAAGATGTTTTTCCTGCAACAGCATCTGCGAAAACTGCGTAGAGGTATGCCCGAACAGAGCAAACGTAACCTTAACAGTACCTGGCATGGACAAACATCAGGTGATCCATGTAGATTATATGTGTAATGAATGTGGCAACTGCCGCAGCTTCTGTCCATGGGACAGCGCTCCATATCTTGACAAGTTTACCTTATTTGCAAATGAAGCAGATATGGAAAACAGTAAGAATCAGGGCTTTACTGTTCTTGACGCAGCAGCAGGAACCTGCAAGGTACGTCTGGCAGGTAATGTAATTGATTATACTGTTGGAACTGCAAATGAAAATGTTCCGGACGGAATCCAGAAGATCATTAAGACTGTAATTGATGATTACAGCTATCTGCTGATCGGTTAATAAAAATATTGTGAAGATACTTTCGGGGCATGGCTTTTTAGTCATGCCCTGATAGTGCTTAACACCAACATCATATAATGTGTGGGGAATCTGAATGAAGGAAAGGAAGAAAGCATGCCCAGAGAAAGACAATGAAGGTGGTATTTGCGTTTCCCACTACCACCATGGCAATGAAAATGGAAGCAACTGCAAAAGCAAAAACAGCGCCTGGACGTCTGATCCCTGTTCCACGGCAGATCAGCGCAGGCTGCGGAATGGCCTGGTGTGCACCAGCTGCAGACAGGGCGTTTCTTGAGCAGCTGATCGATGCGGAGCATATCGTAACAGAGGGATGTTATGAGTTGTTAATGTTCTCTCAGAATCTTTCAGGGACTGATTCCCATAGGACATCTTAAAAAGAGGAGGCTGGATAAATATGAGACAGATCATTAAAAACGGAACCATAGTTACAGGAGGAGGAAGCTTTCCTGCAGATATTCTCATTGACGGGGAAAAATCGCAGCTACAGGCACAGCAGAAGAAATCGGAAAGCTAACACAGCCGGGGGACAGGAAATCGATGCTGCAGGATGCCTGATCTTCCCAGGATTCATTGACGCACATACTCATTTTGACCTGCATGTGGCAGGAACTATAACAACAGATGATTTTGCTACTGGCACAAAAGGCAGCTTTAAGGGGCGGTACTACTACTATTATTGACTTTGGAACCCAGTATCCAGGAGAAACTCTGGCTGAAGGCTTAAAAACTGGCATGAAAAGGCAGATGGAAAGTGTTCCTGCGATTATAGTTTCCACATGTCCATTACAGATTGGAATCCTTCTGTTTCTAAGGAAGTCCAGGATATGATGGATGAAGGGATTACCTCTTTTAAGCTGTATATGACATACGATACCCAGGTAGATGATAAGACATTATTTGAGATCTTACAGAGATTAAGAGAAACTGGCGGCATTACCGGCGTACACTGCGAGAACAGCGGTATGATCGCAGCATTACAGGAAGAAGCAAAGGCAGCAGGAAAAATGGGTGTTTCCAGCCATCCAAAGACCAGACCGGCAGCTGCGGAAGCAGAGGCTATTGGAAGACTTTTGCGTCTGGCAGAAGTAGCAGATGTACCTGTTGTTGTAGTCCATTTAACATGTAAAGAGGGATATGATGTGATCGCACAGGCCCGCAAGAGAGGACAGAAGGTCTATGTGGAAACCTGTCCGCAGTATCTGCTTATGGATGACAGCCTTTATGAACTTCCTGGCTTTGAAAGTGCAAAATATGTATGTGCACCGCCTTTAAGGAAGAAAGAAGATCAGGACTGTTTGTGGAAAGGTCTGGCAGATGGCACCATCCAGACTGTTTCTACAGATCACTGCAGCTTTACCACAACACAGAAGAAATTAGGAGAAGGCGACTTTACCAAGATCCCAGGTGGTATGCCAGGTGCTGAGACAAGAGGAACTTTAGTTTATACTTATGGTGTAGATAAAGGGCGTATCACAAAAAGAGGATATGTGCCGTGTTCTGTCAGAAAATCCTGCAAAACTCTATGGCCTATATCCAAGAAAGGGTGCGATCGCTCCTGGAAGTGACGCAGATCTTGTAATTATGCGTACAGGAGTAGAAGATGTGATCACAGCTAAAGATCAAGTTCAGAATGTGGATTATGCTCCATTTGAAGGTACAAAGGTGACCGGAAGAGTGGAAAGTGTGTTCTTACGCGGACTTCAGGCTGTAAAAGATGGAAAAGTGGTAGAAGAGAAGAAGGGCGAATTCCTGAAGAGAGGAAAATACGCTCTGTAAAATAGGATTAAGTAAAAAACGGATCTGGCAGTTAACTGATGCAGCTGCCAGATCCGTTTTTTATGTATATAAAAAGGTATTTTATGTAAATGGTGTGCACTTGCGAGAATTTATCTCACTTTTGTAAAAATTCCCCGCAAATCATAGATCGCATGCTGTGGACATTTTACAGCACACATTCCGCAGCTTAAGCAGGAAGCTTCGTCGATCACTGCACAGTTGTCTTCTACATGGATCGCACTGGCAGTACAGGTCTTTTCACAGATGCCGCAGCCGATGCAGCTGACAGAACAGACAGTTCTGGCAGCTTTGCCTTTATCTTTGTTGGAGCATTTAACAACAATGGTATTGGCACAGTCATGTAAATGGATGATATGCTGAGGGCATTCTCTCACACATCGTCCGCAGGCGATGCATTTTTCTTCATCTACTTCTGCAATACCGTGTTCATTCAGATGGATAGCACGAATTTACAGCTTTCCACGCATTTTCCGCAGGCAATACAGCCATAGGAACAGCTGGAGCCTTCTGTTACATGACAGCCGCCATTGCAGGCTACAAAAAGCAGAGCGATATGGAAATTTCTTTTTTAACAGCCATGATTAGAACCTCCTTTCGTAAGGTGTTCCGGAAATCGGAAGACTGTAGCGGCGCTCTCCGTCACAGCGATAATAAGCATCTGTAATAGCAGGAGCTGTAGGGATAGAAGTGATCTCTCCGATACCGATAGCTCCGCAGGCTACATTCAGACCAGGTTTGTCAATAACGATAGCTTCGAGCTCAGGTACTTCATGAGCACGGAAAAGACCCTAAAGAACCATATTTTTCAATTGGTTTGCAGTTATCATCAATTGGATAGCGCTCTCTTTAAGGCATATCCCATAGACATAACTACACCGCCTTCAATCTGACCTTCGCAGGACAATGGATTTACAGCTTTACCTACATCGTGGGCAGCAACTAATTTTTCAATCTTTTTGGTCTTTGGATCAACAATACACATCTGTGTAGCGTAACCGTAAGCTACGTGAGATACCGGATTAGGAACATCAGCACCTAATGGATCAGTTTTTGCAAGATATTCGCCATAGAATACCTGGCCCTTAAAGATCGTCTAAGGAATGATGTTCGCTGGCATTTTTAGCTTCCATTACTTTCTCGCAGGCACGGCGGCAGGCTTCACCTGTAACTAAAGTCTGGCGGGAACCGGAGGTATCACCGGAATCAGGTGCGATCCAGGTATTGCTCCGCTCATAAACGATCTGGTCTCTTGTCAGGTCTGTGTTGGTAACTACCATCTGTACCAGAACTGTACCAAGTCCCTGGCCAATGCAGGAAGCACCGGTATAAATGTGCAGTTTTGCATCATCCTCTACGATCAGTTTTACACGGCCCCAGTAGGGATACCAACGCCCTACGCCGGCATTTTTCATAGCGCAGGCAAGACCAACTGCTTTTCCAGCAGCTACAGCAGCATCATATTCTTCTTTTACAGCATCCAGTGTTTCGACTAGTCCGGTGGAATTATCAACGATCTGTCCATTTGGAAGAACGCCGCCTGGACGGATGGCATTGCGGTAGCGGATTTCCCATGGAGTGATGCCAATCTCGTCAGCCATCATATTAAGAAGCGTTTCCACTGCAAAACAGGTCTGTGTTACGCCGAAACCGCGGAAAGCGCCGGCTGGCGGGTTGTTTGTATAATAAGCGGTTCCCTCAATCTCAAAGTTCTCATAAGCATAAGGACCTGCAGCATGGGTACATGCACGTTCCAGAACAGGACCGCCAAGAGAAGCAAAAGCGCCAGTATCAGAAGAAACTTTAGCTTTAACGCCCATGATCTTGCCGTTTTCATCACAGCCCATAGTGAAGTCCATAACAAAGTGATGACGTTTTGGATGTACCAGAAGAGATTCAGCTCTTGTAAGACTTACTTTTACAGCGCGTCCTGTGCAGTAGGTCATCAGTACTGCGTGATGCTGGACAGACATGTCCTCTTTGCCGCCGAAACCGCCTCCTACTAAAGCATTCTGGACTTTTACTTTCTTGCTTCCCAACATAAGGGAACATTCATGAAGCGTGGTGTGGGAAGACTGGTCAGTGGTGATCAGGAAAACATCGCCGTCACTATCCATATAGGAAACAGCACATTCCGGTTCTAGGAACGCATGCTCAGTCCATGGAGTTTCAAAATGATGGGAAATAACGTGTGCAGAATTTTTAATAGCTTCATCGGCGTTGCCGCGGCAGACATGCTTGTATGCCTGTACGTTGGAGGTTTCTTCATCATATACTAAAGGTGCGTTTTCAGCAGCAGCTTCTTCAATGTTATGGACAGCAGGGAGTACCTGGTATTCAACTTTTACCAGTTTCTTTGTTTTTTCAAGAGTATCTCTGTCTTCGGCAACTACCAGGGCAACGGCATCTCCAAGATAATGAGTCAGACCGCCTTCAGGGATCAGTGTATACTGGTCATGTTTTAAGTGGCCTACTTTATTTTCACCAGGAATATCTTTGGCAGTCAGCACTGCTACAACACCAGGAAGTGCCTTTCTGCAGAAATATCAATAGAAAGCACACGGGCTCTGGGATATTTGCTTCGTACAGCTGATCCGTAGCACATATTGTCAAAGTAGAAGTCATCTGGATATTTTCCGTATCCTAAAACTTTTTCTTCTACGTCCAGGCGATGGACTCTGGAACCGATCTTCCAGTCATCGGTGCCGGCTTAGGGATCACCCATCACGCATGATCTTAGCTGCGAGGCGGATTGCGGCGATGATCTTTACATAGCCGGTACAGCGGCAGTAGTTGTTGCGGATGGCATAGCGGATCTCAGCTTCATTAGGATCTGGATTCTTATCCAGCAGTGCTTTGGTACACATAACCATACCAGGGATACAGAAACCGCACTGTACAGCACCAGCTTCGCCGTAGGCATAAGTGTAAACTTTGGATTCCCAGTCAGTAAGGCCTTCCACTGTAATAATATTGCGGCCTTCTAAGGTGTCCGTGGTAGGAACACAGGCACGACAGGTCTCGCCGTCAATGATAACGGTACAGGCACCGCAGGCCCCTGACTGCATCCGTCTTTACAGAAGTCAGTTTCAGTTCATCACGCAGGAAACGTAACAGAGATTGCTTGCGTGTGGTTGTCACAGACTTGCCGTTTACAAAGAATGTAGACATATTTATAAATCTCTCTTTCAAAATGGGAACAAATGAGTTGTTAAAACGAATAATAAACCGATCATTTATACTTCCATTTTACCATATAATAAACAAAAATCAATAACAATCTCAAAAAAATTTATGTATATACAAAAAAATTGTAAGCGCTCATTTTGAGGGAGAATAACGAAAATCCCCGATTCTTGAAGATAGGCGAAGTTATCTTCAGAAAACGGGGAGAATAAAATGGTAAATTATTTCTTTTTAGGATCAGGACGTTCTGCGCGGAGCTGGTCTGTCAGCTTCTCGATCATCTGCATTTTCATATAAACATCAAAGGAAAGCTCACAGATAAAAGAAAAAAGCTGAAGGTAATCCCTGGTCGCTGTCTTCCACGGAAACATCTTTAAAAGTGTCCATGGCTTTTTCGAATTTAGAGGAAATATCTGCTTTAATAGAGGACATTTCTCCCTCTTCCAGTGTAAAAACTTCCTGTAAATGTCTTCCAGGGAAAGACTGGAATCATGACTGGTAAAATGTTTCGCAGTAATAGGACGGAACAGTTCTTCAATATCCCGGAAAGATAACAGGCTCTTAAAATAGTAGATAAAAGATCAGCATGAGCATGTGTTCTTTGGAATATTTCTTTTTTAACAGGTGGCGGGAGAAGATTGTTCTTGGCATAATTATTGATCATGGTCTTTGTAAGGACCTTGTCTTCTTCATACCGTCTGGTGTTCTTTAAATGTTCTTCCATAAAGGTTGTGACCTGATCCATATACAGGTCAATATTAGGGATCTCCTCCGGCTGCACGTGAGTCTGGCTGTTAAGATAGGCGAAAAGACCCTGAAGCCGTTCTTCATTTGTTTTCACTAAAAGTCACCTCGGTCTATGTTATGTTCTCCTGGGGGAGTCTTTCCTGCACCTGCTTTTTGTGGCTGACAAAAAATCTTTTCACAAATCAAGTACAGAAAGATTCCGGGGAGAACATTGTTGTCATATTGCTATGTATATTATATAGTATTGAAAACTATATGACAAGAGAAAACAGATGATTTCCTGAGGGTATTTAAGAAAAATGAGGATATATGGGTCTGCAGCTACAGAAAAGTTAAAATATTAAAAGAAAGTAAAAACGAATAAAGAACTGAAAGAATAATAAAATAAATAAAATAAAATACACAAAACAAACAAAATACACAAAAAAATAAATGCATAAAATGCAAAAAAAATTATTTGACATACATAGGGAGTAATGTTATAATGCATATAACAATACTTCTGATAATATTAGAAATATTGTTATAAATAATATGTAAAAAAAGCGTGTAGATGGCCCCAAAAAGTGAATTGTTTATTTTAAGCCCCTTATGTGCAGATCATTAGAGTGACCGGGGGCGCAGGGGGATGTTGTTTTTACATACTTTCAAAGATTTACTGGACATGGAATAATATAAAGGCTATGATTAATATGTAGTTTTGGTAAACAGGGAATTTACTAAACCGCATTTTTTTCTGAAAAGCAGTAGAAGCTGCCAGAGAATAAATTTATGAAAAAAGATTGTTCTCCGGGATCTTTCTGCAAAGTCTCACAGATCAGGCACAGGAGATTTTTGGAGAACATCAGATAAAAAGGAGGAAACAACATGAAGAAAAGAACAATGGTAATGGCATTGACTGCAGTTGCAGTAGCAGGAGCGCTGACAGCCTGTGGCGGCGGCACAAAGGATAATAGCGGTGCTGCAGCTGACGCAAAGGCAGCTGAGTCCAAGGAAGCAGGTAAGACAGAGGAAACCAGCGCGGAAGCTTCTGAGGAAAAGAAAGTATTCCCGGCTGGTACTGTAACTGTATATGCAATGGGAAATCCGCAGTACAGACAGCAGTGGTTTGAAACCTGGTTGGATAATCACAGAGATATTGCTCCGGATGTTAAGATTGAATTTGTACAGACAAAAGGCACTGCTGATATCCGTGAGAAGATCACTATGACTGCGCTTTCTGGTGCTACCGATGATCTTCCAGATGCAGCTATGTTAGACCCGGTTACTATTCAGGATCTTTCAAAAAGCAGGCTTTATTAAAGGATGAAACAGAATATCTGACCCCACTCCTTGACAAAATGGTAGACGGGCAACCGCAGATGCTACTATCGGTGGTCATATTTATGCGCTTCCTGATTCTGTAAGACCTCAGGTTCTGTTCTATAACAAGGCTATTTTTTGATGAGTACGGCATTGATCCGGAGATGATGAAGACCATGGACGGCTACATCGAAGCAGGACGTCAGTTAAAGGAAAAGAGCAACGGAGAAGTTTACTTATCCTATATTGATCCAACCAGCAAGACCTGGAGATATTGGGGACGCCGTGGTTTAATGCCATCTGCAGGCGCAAGGATCTGGGATGAGAACGGCGAAGTTGTGATTGGTTCTGATGAAGGAACCAAGAAAGCATTAGGGTGCCTTGGATACTAGAATACAGAAGGACTTCTGTTAAAGACAACTATTATGGAACCTGCTCTGTATGACGCAATCAACAAAAGCAGGTTGCAACTTTCTGTATCGGCGCTTTCTGGGATGAATTCATGCGTAAGAACTGCGAAGCTACCAAGGGTGACTGGAGAGTTATGTCTGCACCTGAATTTGAAGGCGTAAATAAAGCAGGTGCTCCTGTTTCACAGTACATGGCCATCATTGAAAAGGGTGACAATCCATATTCTGAACTGTTCCGTATGATGTGGTATGATTTTACCTTTGATGGAGAAGCAAAAGAAGAGTGGGTTAAGTCTATGGAAGCACAGAATGCTCCTTATTCCAACCCAGTTTCCAAAGAACTGTTACAGTCTGATTTCTGGAAAGAACCATCTGAGTTTTATGGTGGAATGTCCTTCCGTGAAATGGAAGGCAAGTGCCTGGAAAATGGTGCAGAGAACCTGGTTGTAACTCCACAGGATGCAGAGGCAGATGAGATCATTTCTGCAGAATTAGAGAATTACGTTGCAGGTAACCAGACCATGGATGAAGCGATTGCAAACATGGACAAGAACTTAAAAGCTAAGATCGGAAAAGCTGAGATCGTTCAGTAATCCAGAAGATTATTTATAAGCAGCCAGGCGGTTTACTTACAGAAGACCGCCTGGTGTTATTGAAGGAGGAGGTAGAGCATGCTTAAGACACTGAAAAAGTATAAGGCTCCCTATCTGTTTATTTTGCCCTTTTTATCCTGTTTTTTCGTATTTCAGCTGGTTCCTACCATCTGGACATTCTATATCAGCTTTACTGACTGGAAAGGAATAGGAGATCCGCAGTTTAGTGGTCTGGGCAATTACAAAAAAATGATGGTTGACAACATGTTCTGGGAGTCCCTGGGAAATACAGTTGTCTATTGGCTGACCGGCCTCGTCTTTATTTTATTCTGCGCACTGCTGATCGCGTGTCTGTTAAACAGCCGTTTTTTAAAAAGCAACAGTGCAAGGGCGTTTTTTAAAACAGCGACATTCCTGCCTAATATCTGCGCAGCGATCGCTATGGGACTTATTTTCCGCATGCTGTTTGATGAAAATGTTGGTTTATTTAATGAACTGCTTACCATGTTTGGTGGCAGCAAGATCCCGTGGCTTACAAGTACCACATATTCTAAGGTCCCGGTCATTATGTTAAATGTATGGAGATATACTCCATGGTTTACCATGATCTTATTATCAGGCCTTTTAAATATTTCAAAGGACTATTATGAGGCAGCAACTGTGGACGGCGCAAATGGTATCCAGCAGTTCTGGTATATTACACTGCCTTCTTTTAAAAATATCTTATTCTTCTGTTCAGTGACCTTAACGGTAGATATGTGGAAGCTGTTTAATGAGTCATATATTCTTCCGGGTCCTGGTACATCCAATACATCCCTGTTCCAGTATATGTACGAATCTGGTTTCAATGTATTTAACATGGGATATGCATCTGCTATTGGCGTAGTGTTGATCCTGATCCTCGATCGTTATTTCTGTGATCCAGTTTATCGTACGTCATAAGCAGGGAGAAATTTAGGAAAGGAGAACTGACATGAATCATAAAAAAGCAATGTCTTCTGTGATCACATATGGGGTATTGGTGCTGATCACCATCATATGTCTGTTCCCTATTGTGTGGATGTGCCTGATTTCTATTAAAGATACTTCTGAAAGTATTACAGGCTTTAACTCAATTCTTGTAACCCATCCTACATTGGGCAATTTCAAGCGGTTGTTTGAAATGATCCCTGTAGGCCAGAATACATTTAACAGTGTATTTACTACCATTATGGGTACTGTAACATCTTTGTTTTTCTGCGCACTGGCTGGTTTTGCTTTTGCGAAGTATAAATTTCGGGAAAAACAGTTTTATTCTATTTTGTAATTGCTACTATGTTAGTGCCTCCGAAGTTGGTTCTGTACCGCTGTTTATCATTATGAAAAAGTGGGATTGATCAACAGCCTCTGGTCACTGATCATTCCGAGAATAGCCACAGCCGTTGGTATATTCTACATGAACCAGTATATCACAGATGTGCCGGATGAACTGGTAGAGGCGGCAAGAATCGATGGCTGCAGTGATTTTGGCATTTTCATGAAGGTTATTCTCCCGGTTATCAAGCCTCCGCTATGGCTTCCTGGGGTGCAATTACACTGATCGCAAGATGGAACGACTTCTTTTGGCCATTACTTTATTTAAGAAAACAGGTAAAATACACACTGATGGTAACCATTTCCCCTGCTGCCGGTCAGTGAAGGTTTATCTACTCCATGGCCTGTTATCCTTGCAGGTACAACATTAGTCATCATTCCTATTATTGTACTGTATCTGATCCTGGAGCGTTTCCAGAAGGCTGGTATGATGGAAGGCGCTGTAAAGGGTTACAGGTTAAATTTTGACCCTGGTATCTCAGAAATATTAAAAATCAAAAAGCCATGTTTCAGACTGCATAAAATGCCTGGAACATGGCTTTGTGGTACATGGCTCTGAAAAGGCACAGGCAGTTGGTTTAGTAAGTCTGCTTGCGGGATTTATAGGTCTATGGTAAAATGAGCCCAGAGAAAAACAAGTGATACTAAAGGCGGTACAAAAAATATGAGCATTTATGATACATTAAATCCAAAAACAGAAGGAGGCAGTCTTACATACAGATGGCCCCCTTCTTATACTGGCGGGCGCCGGTTCTGGAAAAACAAGAGTCCTGACTCACAGGATCGCTTTACCTGATCGATGAATGCGGGGTGAATCCATGGAATATCATGGCTATCACCTTTACCAACAAAGCAGCAGGTGAAATGCGGGAACGTGTGGATAACCTGGTTGGTTTTGGGGGGCAGAAAGTATATGGATCAGCACTTTCATTCTTCCTGTGTGCGTATTCTGCGCCGCCATATTGAAAACCTGGGATATGATACCAGCTTTTCCATTTATGACAGTGATGATCAGAAAAACCCTGATGCGCCAGGTTTTTGAAAGACACTGGATATTGATACAAAGCAGTTTAAAGAAAGGTCTGTTCTGGCAGCTATTTCTTCTGCCAAGGATAAGACGTCACCCCGGAGGAGTTTTTTGTTAAATGCAGGGGGAGATTTCAGGAAAAGAAGACCGGGGAGATTTATAAAGAATATCAGAAGCAGTTAAAGAAGAATAATGCGCTGGATTTTGATGATCTGATCGTAAAGACTGTGGAACTGTTCCAGAATAACCCGCAGATACTGGATTATTATCAGGAACGTTTCAGGTATATTATGGTAGATGAGTATGGGATACCAATATGGCACAGTTTAAGCTGGTAAGTCTTCTGGCTTCCAAGTACCGTAATCTCTGTGTAGTCGGTGATGATGACCAGTCTATCTACAGGTTCAGAGGTGTGATATCCAGAATATATTCTTTGAAAATACATTTCCGGGAACCAAATGGTCATCAAGCTGGAGCAGAATTACCGTTCTACACAGAATATCCTGAACGCAGCCAACGAGTGATCCGTCATAATTTTGGACGTAAGGATAAGACACTTTGGACTGCCAACGGCGAAGGGGATAAGATTTTATTTAAACAGGTTTGACACGGCAAAGGATGAGGCGGATTTTGTAGTGCGCGCCGATCCGTGACAGCGGATATTCCTATCAGGATAAAGACAGGCAGTGCTTTACAGGACCAATGCACAGTCGCGATTGCTAGAAGAGCGGTGTATTTTCTACAATGTCCCGTACAGACTGGTAGGGGGAGTGAATTTCTATCAGCGAAAAGAGAGATCAAAGATATTTTGGCATATTTAAAGACGATTGCCAATGGTGTGGATGATCTGTCTGTGATCCGTATTATCAATGTGCCAAAGCGTGGATCGGAGCTACTACTATTGGAAGAGTGACTGCTTTTGTGTCCGAACATAGTATGAGTTTTTATGATACATTAAAAGAGGCAAAACAGATTCCTGGTATTGAAAAGCAGCGGAAAAGATCAAGCCGTTTTATTGCCCAGATGGAAGCCCTCAGGCAATGGCTTATTCAGAGGAATATTCTATGAAAGACCTGATCGGTCATATTCTGGAAGATACAGGCTATGAAGAAGAACTTCCAGGAAGAGGGAGAGATTGAAGCCCAGACAATGGAGGAGAATATTGAAGAATTGATCAACAAGGCAGCTGCCTATGAAGAAGATAGCGAACATCCGACGCTGGATGAATTTCTGGAGCAGGTTGCACTGGTTGCGACATTGACAATGTAAGATGATACAGAGGACAGAGTAACATTAATGACTCTTCACAGTGCCAAGGGACTGGAATTTCCAAAGGTGTATCTGGTAGGCATGGAAGATGGTCTGTTTCCGGGAATGATGTCTATTATGTCCGGTGATAAGACAGAAATGGAAGAAGAGCGCAGGCTTTGTTATGTAGGTATCACCCGGGCGCAAAAAAGAGCTGGTCCTCACAGCATCCAGACAGCGTATGATAAACGGAGAGACCAGGTGGTCCAAGCCAAGCCGTTTTATTAACGAAATCCCGCCAAATCTTCTGGATACAGATAAATTGCAGCCGGTTTTTGGAAAGAGCAAACAGGATGCATCCTGGCGATTTTGGTCTTCCCTGGGATCAGGGCAGTAAAAGCGGTGTGAGCCGGTTTGAATGGGGTATAATGCCTACGCTTCTAAAACAACATCACCGTCAGGAAACAGTGGAGCAGGTTACAAAAACGCTAAAAACTCTGGGACAGGCGGCTTTGGCAGCAGTATGCAAAGCTTAGAACCAAAGAAAAGCCAGGCTTTGGAAAGACATTTACAGTTCAAAAAAAGCAGCATCTCTTGCTTTATAAAGAAGGAGACCGGGTAAAACATGCAAAATTCGGCGAAGGAACCGTAAAAAGAGATTATAGACGGGGGCCAGAGATTACGAAGTTACAGTAGAGTTTGGACAAGGGCGGTCAGAAAAAAAATGTTAGCTGGTTTTGCAAAGCTGGAATGTATCTGAAAATAGTAGTAAAAAAGAAACTTCTGTGATATACTGAGTACAAAAGAAAAACAAGCGTCACCCCAGGTGACATTTACCAATGATCTAAAAAAGATAATAAATGCAGAAAAGGATGGACCTGCTATGAACAGATTTGACAGAGAAAGATGGGATACCATGGGAAAAGAGGCTTTTAAGCCGTGTAGAAGAACTGATGAATACCAGCCGTATCAATGATCTGATCCACAAGAGAGAAGAAGATGAAAAGAAAAAAACTGTATCCTTTGGGTACTGGCTATTATTGGCGCAGTAGCAGCAGTTGCAGGTATTGCATATGCAGTATACCGTTTCTTTACTCCGGATTATCTGGAAGATTTTGAAGATGATTTCGATGACGACTTCGATGATGATTTCTTTGAGGATGAGAAAGCAGAAGAGAAGAAAAGCGAAAAGAAAGAAGAGAAGGCTGAGGAAAAGGCTGAATAATTAAGAAAGAAGCCGTAACAGGTTTGAAAGCTTATGATTTAAAAAGCGTGTCTCATATAACAGGGACACGCTTTTATTGGGTATAGATCATAGGTTGCCATCCAGCCACTTTTATGATACATAAGTGATAGATATAGATAAAAGATAGAAAACAAAAACAAGGAGCAAAAACGTGAAAAAAAAGGCGAGATTTATGAAGCAGTTGTAGAAAAGATAGAATTTCCTAATAAAGGTATTCTTCATGTAGAAGAGGAAAAAGTGATCGTAAAAAATGCCATTCCAGGGCAGAAGGTACGGTTTGTGATCAAAAAAAGAGAAAAGGAAAATGTGAAGGACGGCTTTTAGAGGTTCTTGAAGCATCATCATTAGAGCAAAGCGAAGACGCCTGTCCACATTTTGGCGTATGTGGCGGCTGTTTGTACCAGAGTCTTCCGTATGAAGAGCAGTTAAAGATAAAAGAAGAACAGATCAAGGCACTTTTAGACGGTGTGTGCAAGTCTTATGAGTTTGAAGGCATCAAAGGAAGTCCTATTTCTGATGGTTACAGAAACAAAATGGAATTTTCTTTTGGTGATGAGTACAAAGGAGGTCCCCTGGCACTTGGAATGCACAAAAAGAGGCAGTTTTTATGATATTGTAAATACTCCACAGTGTCAGATTGTTCATGAAGATTTCAGGAAAATATTAACGGCTACCTTAGAATATTTTACAGAAATAGGTATGGGATATTACAGAAAGCTGCAGCATGAAGGATATTTAAGACATTTGCTGGTACGCAGGGCTGTAAAACAGGTGAGATTTTAGTAGCACTGGTAACTTCAGGTCAGACAGGCGCAGCAGGAATGCCGGAGTCCTTAGAAGCAGAAAAGGTATTATTGGAAGAATGGAAGGAAACGCTGTTAGCCCTTAAAATGGAAGGAAGCTTTGCAGGCATCCTTCATATCCGCAATGATACGCTGGCAGATGTGGTACAGAGTGACGAGACTACCGTTCTCTATGGAAAAAGGTTATTTCTATGAAGAACTCTTAGGCTTAAAATTCAGATCACCCCATTTTCCTTCTTCCAGACCAATTCCTAGGTGCAGAGGTGCTTTATGAGACGGCCAGAGGCTATGTAGGAGAAACAAAAGATAAAGTGGTTTTTGATCTATACAGCGGAACAGGAACCATTTCCCAGATCATTGCTCCGGTGGCAAAGAAAGTAGTAGGTGTGGAGATTGTAGAAGAGGCAGTAGGCGCAGCAAAGGAAAATGCAGAGGCAAACGGTCTTCATAACTGTGAATTCATTGCCGGAGACGTATTAAAAGTTATTGATGAGATAACGGAGAAGCCGGATCTGATCATTTTAGACCCGCCAAGAGACGGCATCCATCCAAAGGCGTTAGACCGTATTATCAATTTTGGTGTAGATTATCTGGTATATATTTCCTGTAAACCCACAAGTCTGGTAAGAGACCTGGTGATCTTACAGGAAAGAGGTTATAAGCTGGAAAGGGCAGTAGCTGTTGATATGTTTCCGGCAACTGCAAACTGTGAAACAGTAGCCAAGCTGGTCCGCATAAAATAAGGGTTTTCGGGCACTTTGAGTGACTACGAAAGTGCCCTTGACTATGATTTGACAACGCTTTTTTTCAAATGTTGTCAAAGGCTTACAGCTTTTTCAAAAATCTCTACGCTGCGCTCTGCCATTTTTCTGTGGCATGTGTGTAGATCTGTAAGGTGGTGTTGATGTCAGCATGTCCAAGACGCATTTGGACATCCTTGATATCAGCACCATTTTCTATTAGGAGAGTGGCGTGTGTATGTCTGAGAGAGTGATAATCAAATGCCATTTTCAGTTCATGGTGGATAACTCTAGCGCAATATTTAAAAAGAATCAGGAGAGAAATTCACCATTTTCCCGGACGCATAAAAAATCAATACGTGGAAGTGTACAGCTGATGCTGTGTTCAACCGATATAATGCGCTGGATCGTATTTCCTTTCTCATCTGTCTCAGGTTTTAAATAGTGATCGGTATAATGTTCCCCCCCATATAACAGGCGGTCTTTTTTTTCTGTTTAATGGGTGCATGTTTTAATGCCTGATAGAGTATCTCCAAATTTAATCGTGCGGATAGAATTTTTTGTTTTGGAGTGCCAAAATACCAGGCTGATTTTTTCTTTTTTTTCCTTTTTGTTCCAGTACTTTTCGAACGTCAACACCATAGTTACGTTTTACAACGGTCTTCTTTACGGACAATGTCCGGTTCTCCATATCGATATCATCCCAGCAAAGAGCAAAGGCTTCGCTGATCCGCAGACCGGTATAGTATCCGATCATGAGAGGCAAGTAGAAATTATTATCTTTCGGGAAGCGCTCCAGGATTTTTTAAATTCATCAGGATGGATAATATATCGTTCTTTTGGGACCTTTTCGAACTTTGGCAGTTTTTACTGGCTGCATGGATTTTCACGGACATATTGCAGAGGCTCTATGGCATATTCATAGGCTGCGGACAATACCCGTAAAATCCCAAAGGACAGAAGATTTTGCAAGTCCGTCAATTTTTAACTGGTTCACATATTCCTGGATAGTAGCAGTCGTGAGAGATTTTTAGACGGTATTGGCTGAATCGTGATTTTAGCCGGTTTTCTACAATATAGAGATAACCCAGCTGTGTATTATATTTTAAATTAACTCTGCAATAGTTCTCAAACCAATAATCCAGATAATCTGATACACTTATTTCAGTAGGTGTGAAAGCTTGTCCGGATGTGTTGTATTCATTGATAGCCTGAGTACCTGCGGCAAGAGCTTCGGCCTTTGTGCGAAATCCCCCTTTTTGAGATAGATCTTCTTTTCCGTCAACAGGTGCAGCTTCAAAACTGTATTGCCATGTTGAACCTCGTTTCCCGCGTTCTTAACTGTCCCATATATCATTCTCCTTTCATTTGCGATGTCGCAATTATAAATCTCTGGTTTTGAGGGTAAAAATGAGTAAAAAAAGACGCCACTTGCGCAGACGTCCTGGAGATGATATAATTCAGGTGTTCAGACTGATTTATATCATTGGCCGGGAGACTGGCAAGAGAAAATCTATGTAAGAAGCCGTTCGGTGTTGGTAGCACCGGGCGGTTTTGCACTTTATGAATAGTGTTTTATACAGCTTCTTTTTTTTCCCGATTATATGGGAAGCTGTGCTCATACATAAATTCAGGAGCACAATCAATTTCTTCGTCCATCCAGGTAACAACTCCATCAACGACCTTGCATGAATTAAATACCTTTGCATCAGCTAAAGGCTGAAAAGGCTGGTCCTGTAAGGACAGTCGCATCAAATAAGCGCTGTTCACCAGTGGAAAAGGTTAGGATCATCATCATGTCTTCTAAAGGTGTAGCCTGTGTTATTTCGATATTTTCAGGACGTTCACTGGCATATACAATTCCATTCAAAATAAACATACAGATACCTCCTTACTGTAAAGGTTTAATCTTGTCAAAGTGTTCCCCCACGTACAGCTTTATTCCAGGCTGCATAAGCCTCCTCTTCGTGTAAAGCCAACCAGCCCACTAACATTCTAAATTGCTTCTGAGGTAAGGAACCGGCAAGAAGTTCACCATCAATACCGACAGAAGCTTTGTATTCACCGTATGTTACATGGACATGCGGCTTGTTGTGCTGTACAGTATCATTGAATAACATTTTATAACCATTCCTTCAAAACGGCTTAATTCTGGCATAAAATATACATCCTTTCTGCAATAAAATATTGTAATAAATGTTTATAGAATATCTATTGAAATAAGTAGCAAAAATGATTATAGTTGAGTTAAATAAAAAGGTAGGGAGGTGTCATAGGTGAGGATTTTTTTATAAAATATCATAAAAAATTGATGTATATTGTATAACAACCTTCTGTATTTTGTAATGGTTTTAGCAATGATTCCTCTAACTTCTTTTATTGAAAACGAATATTTTAGAGCTGCTATAGTACTATAATTCCGATTATTTTTTCACGTAAGAGATATGGCAATTAATTTTTTATATACATCGTATATTTTTGGATTAGAAGAATAGAAAACCTATTCTTTTTTTTTTTTCATTATTTTCTAATGCACTGATTTTGGAGGCTCTTCCTTCTGCAATATGAACGTGAACGGGCTCTAAGGGTATTCCTTTGTTTGACCAGAAGTAAACGATATAGGAGCCAATCAAAAATTTGAGGCGTTCAATACGCCTCCTTTCCTGGGCAAATTCCAGAATAAGATGAGCATTGTCACGAATCAGGCGCTTGAAATATTCCATTTCCTCGATCAGAATATCCGTGAATGCTTTCGGTATAATCTGGAAGATAGCAGGTGGCATCATGAAAACCGTCTTTTTTTCATCCGGAGTTTCAATATAAACTTTCACACGGCCATCTGGACGTACTTCGGAATGAGTAATTTCTGTATCATCGTTTAATGTTAAATAGGGATACATCATTGTGGACACTTCCTTTCCTGTGATAGTTAGGCAGCATGATTATAATCAACGATAGCTACTTCAGTAAGTAAGTCTTTTAAGCGTGAAATAATAGTTTCAATTCCAATTACTTTTCCCATACAGACGATATTACATAGCCTGTTCAATTTCATCAGCATCAGCTTTGGAAAAAATCATTTTGCATAATATGCTGTATGGCATGTTGATAAGCTAGCATTTGGCGCTCATAGTTTAACTTGACATTGATAAAAATAGAAAAGCTGCCGTCAGAGTTAAAGCTGATCTGTTCTTCTACAGCGGTATCCATATCCAGATAGTAAACACCGAACGCTTCGGATAGTAGTGTATTATTCAAAAGCATTCTCCTTTGTGTATTTGACAAATAAAATGGTTTGACCTATAATATACTTTAACGAGAGAGCTGAAAGCTGAACAAGCATTAAAAAATAGCGCCTTATCTTACCAGGACGAGGGCGCTATTTTTTGTGTGTAAAATAAGCAACGAGGGTTATCACAGCACAAAGCATAATCACAAACTGAAATAAATCAGAATATGTAACCATAAGCACCAGCCTCTCCTGTATATCGTCGGCTGAGCATAATCCCCTTCAGCTCCCTTGGTAAGTATATTATTGTCAATGTGCTGCGTTATAGTCATGTTTGACAAATAAAACGGAATGACTTATAATAAGACAGCCAGTAAAGGAGGTGAAGGCTCCCCGTCCTGGCGAATGTTGAACTAAAAAATAGTCGTCAACTTACCAGGGCAGGACGGCTATTTTTATGGGTATAAGTAAGGATTGCCACGATTAGTGCTGCTACAGAAACGATAAGCTGTAATTCCTCATATGTACTCATGAGGCATCCCTCCCTTCCAAGACTCAGAGCAGGAAAGCCATGGCCGCTCTACTGGCTGCCTGGGTAAGTGTATTACATTGTCAATGAACTGACCGGATTAACATGGTTCGTCAGGGTCACCTTTTTCCTGAGCTTTCAGGCTTTTCATAAATTCGATGTATTGCCTTCAGGCGTTCTGGTGGAATGTCTCTGGCCACGTGGAAGAGAGTGCGAAGTTCGGGATTCTCAAAAAGCTTCTGGGCAATCTGGCGGGTCTCATCGTTGAGGTAGTAGGGCATTTCTGATTGCTGCATATCATTATGATCCTCAACCAAATCTGCTTTTGAAATACCAAAGTAGTTTGCCATCATTTCTATCTTATCAATACGTGGGTAAGAGTTGCCTTTTACCCAATCTGTAAAAAGTTGTATATTTAACACCCAAAGCATCACATTTCTTGCCGGGTTTTTATCATATTTATCCATGTAATATCGGATATTCTTTGCCATTATTTCTTTATTTCCAAGATTACTCATAGACGCAACCTCCTTATGGTTTGATTATATGATTATTCCGTAAAAAATCAAGATAAACTTAAAAATTACGAAAAAACCGTTGATATTATGATTAAACCGTAGTATAGTGAGCGTAGAAACGGAAAGGAGGAGATGAGAGTGCAGAAAAAGTAAAGTCCCCTTCACATTAAAAACCGCCCGGGAAATGAAGCGTTATACCCAGGAAGAAGCGGCGAAACGTATAGGAGTGGGCGTTGATACGCTTGGGAACTATGAGCGAGGCAAAAGCTATCTGGATATTCCTGTGTTAAGAAAGATTGAAGAGGTTTACGGTATTCCGTATGAACAGCTTATTTTTACCCCTTTGATTACGATAAAACCGTAAATCTGATATAAGAAAGGAGGTGAGAACGTGGGGCGGGTAATAGAGTTTGAGATTGCTGGTGAGCGGTACACGATGTTTGTTACAGGCATTTTAAAAAGAAAATACTATTTGATGCGTGAATCAGACAGAAGCATACTGGCTGACCCCATTCCTGTAAAGGTTTCAGCCAGTACACTGGCGGAAAGATTTTGCACTGGCTGGATTGTTTACATTCCTATATGCGAAAAAAGAAGACAGAAGAACTGTTAAACCAGTGGCGGCAGTGCTAGAAATTGTACCAGATGTAATGTCACTTATAAAGTTTTTAATTTTGCTGGAACGTTTTTCTCTGGTGTAATGTAAGGGATTTTTCAGTTCGTACAACAGTTCTTCAATTAATTTTTTGCAGTCCTCAGGAATGTCCGAGGAAGAGACATCTACAGAAATTTTGTTGTAGTTATTGCTTGCGGTGTTTTGAGAACCGTTAATGAAAATGGAATTATCGCTCTGAAATAAGGGCGTTGGCTCAGGTTCTTTATAACCAGATGGAATGTCAAACAGCTTTGTCCATCCTCACGGTAATGTGGCCTTTAGTATGGCAATATCAATGATAACAATGTTTCCGCATTTCATTAATACAATATCATTTAATTTCTCATAAGAAAGAAATTAAATTACTATATTTCCCATTGAACGAATCACATCAAGACTTGCAGTAGGTAATTCTTTTAAATCTTTTCATTATATTCATAAAGAACAATATGATCTTGAGGTTGGGCTAATTTGCTAATGGCATAACAAATTAGACTTGTATCATATGTTGTTTGCACCGTAAGTTTACCATATATTTCATATTCATGAGGAGCATTTTTTCAATGTAAGTAGCATTATTTTCCAGAATTACGTTCTCCGTTTTCTTTCCGTGCTCTTATTATATCATCAATAGAGTTAAAAGCAGTTATCTGTCCTGCGATTGTCGACGGAACATTTAAAAAATCAAACCCGCTGTCTTCATCAATCGATACATAAATAGGTAATAAGGAGTAGCATTATTACCGCTACATGGAAAGAAAATAAAAATATTGCACTGTAGAAGACAGAGACAATCTGGAGTATATGTTCAGGCCATATAAAGCGTTGGGTGGAAATGGAACCGGAGAAGAAGCTTTATAACAGATGTCTGGCTTTACCATATGAGCCGGCAGAACAGGAGGTATAGATATGGATTTTGGAATTGGAAGCGTAACAGCAATCACAGCAATTTGTTACCTGGGCGGCATGGCTTGTAAGGCAACCACTAAGGTCAAGGATGAGGTTATCGGTAGTATGCGGAGTGACCGGTGGTATCCTGGGAGTAGCGGGTATGTACCTTATGCCGGAGTTTCCAGCAACGGATGTGATCAACGCTGCAGCTATTGGTATTGTATCGGGCTGGCAGTAGCCGGAGCGCACCAGGTCATCAAACTTTAACTCCGGTAGCGAATCAGGTCAAGACTGGTTGGCAACAGGAGGACAGTGGTTCGTTTTTATTCCAGGGATGGTAGGGCAAGCATGTAACCAACGCCCGGTATGAGGATAATGGCAAATGGTACTGGTTCGACGGTGCCGGAAAGATGGTCCATGATGTTTGGTACCAGTACAAAGGTTCCTGGTATTACCTCGACTCCGATGGTGCCATGGTAAAAAGGCTTGCAGACTATAGGTGGAAAATGGTATTATATGGATACAGAAGGTCGTATGGCTACGAAACCAGTAGTATTGACTCCTGATCAGAACGGAGCTTTAAAGTATCCGGGCTTAAGTCAGTAGATACAAATGAACCGTAGTCAATGACTACGATTTGACTACGGTCAACGAATTATTATATATTACAGCAGATTATGTATAGTGATAAATGAAAAATGAATGCCCTAGAAATCCTTTATTTTATGCGGAAATTAGGGGATTATATAAAATCATAGGGGATGAGCATATATGAAGTTTCCTGGCAACTGCAAACTGTGAAACAATAGCCAAGCTGGTCCGCATAAAATGTTAAAGTTCATCTATGTCATATGCTGGTCGTATTAACTACATTTTTTAATATTATAGGAGATATCAGAGTATGAAGCTTCTTTTTCCGTCAGAGATTTTTTTCCTGGTTTGACAGTTATGATATTTATGATGAGCATGAGAACACAGTATACACAGTAAAGGGCCAGCTTTCCTGGGGACATTGCCTGAAAATATATGATGTGTCCGGAAGGGAAGTGGGGGACAGTAAAAGAACGTGTTTTACTTTTCTGCCAAAGTTTGAACTGTATGAGGGGCCACAGTACATAGGCTGCATCAGTAAGGAAATTTCTTTCTTAAAGCCCAGTTATAATATTGATTTTAACGGCTGGGAGATCAGGGGCAGTTTATGGAGTGGGACTACACCATTACCGGGGCTGGAGGCCGGGAGATAGCGGTTATTTCTAAGGAACTGTTCCATATGACAGATACTTATGTCTTAGATATTGCAGACCCGGAAAATGCACTTTATGTGCTTATGTTCGTCTTGGCGATCGATGCGGAGAAGTGCTCCAGAAATCAGCATTAATAATGACAGGAGAATAGATTTAATATTGGAAAGATTAGGGAAAATAGGAAAATCAGAAATAAAACTTGTGGCGGAATTTTCATACTCCGGCTGGAAAAAGAGGATTTCACAACTCTGTCTCCGGCCGTAAAAACCCATTTAGGCATTGGTTTTCCATGGGCTTTCAAATATCAGTTATGTGCATTGGCTAACTGGCTATGAAGGAGCGGTTAATGCACTGGGAACAGAAACAAACCGCCGGATATACAGCAGCAACAAGGTAGACCAGATATCCGTTCTTATGAATGCAGCTTTTGGTATTGCTATTTCCAACTATGTAGCCCAAAACTACGGCGCAAGTTTGTAGGACCGCATTCGCAAAAGGGCATGTGGGTTGCTGGTGCCAGTATACTGGCATACTATTAAAAAAAGTAAGGAATCTGTGGATTTTTATAATTGCCGGACGACTTTATAGTCGGTCCGGTTTTTTTTATTACAAATGTTTTGAGAACTGCGGAAATGCAAAACACGGAATAATTTTTACAGTTCTTATAACGTTTATGGCAGGAAAAAACAAATACATGTGAAAATAGCAAACATTTGCATAATAATGCATGGACGTTAAAAAAATAATAAAAAAATAAAATTAAAAATAGAAAAATTTATAAAAAATTAATAATATCTCTATATTGATAAAAACATATCAATATAAATAGATAAAAATAACGGGGGATGGGTATAGAAAACATAGCTATATAAAGTTAAGTAAAAAAAGTAAATAGAATTAGAACTAAAACATAGAAAAATACTATAAAAGTTTGCAATATATGTCTAGGGGCAAGATAATGTACCAAAAAAGTTTGAACTTGAAAAAAAAGAGATTATATTATATATTATACATAATACGCCGATAAGGATAAAGAAATATTAAATTATAACCCCCTTCCATCAAAATGGGTATTATCTGATGCATTTTTTTTAAAGAAAAGTCAAATATAATATACCAATATATCAGCTACACAGGAGGAAGAACATTTATGATGGACTTGTATGGAAATGGATTATTACTTGGAGAAAAACCCTGGACAGCTTATGGATGAGACAGAACCTGACTATGAACAACATTGCGAATGTTGATACGCCTTGGGCTTTAAGTCACAATATATGACCTTTGAGAATGAATTGGCACAGAAGATCCGGTCTGCTCTTACTGTGCAGAAGGCTTCTATGAAAAATGTGGCAAGAGGATTGAAAATATGAGACCCTCTGTCCATACCACCTTAAATGAATCAACCAGACTGGATGAGAATAATGTGGATATGGATCAGGAACAGGTTGAATTGGCAAGAACAGCTTATGAATACCAGTATACGATCAGTTCTGTGAGCAGCGATCTTTCGCGTCTGCGCAGCGCAGCTAAAACTTTAAATCATACAAATTATACGGTTAAGGGAAAATATAAAATGATTGAACAGGTGAATGGCTTTATTACCCCCCATGAAAGAGTGGAATGCTGTTGGAAAGAATGATGAAACAACAGGTGCGAAAAATTGGCACAAAATCTGTGTTCCAGTCAGTGCTTGAAGATACAGTGCAAAAAATGTTTACGACACACAGAAGGATGTAGAACAGAAACAGTATCTTCTGGCAACGGGACAGTTAGAAGATGCCCACAGTCTTCCAATCGCCTGCAAAAGCAGAACTGAGCCTGGGAAGTTATGATCTCTTAGAAATAAAGCAATGGAAGCGTATAACGAAATTTTAAAGATGAGTGTTTAATACTGCTGGCCATGGAATGGTACAGTAGATTTTAATATTTGCTATATATGGAAATGCAAAGGATGAATGGAACAGTGCAGAATCTAAAAGAAGCATGGCAGAAGATGCAGGGGAAAACAAAAAAACGATCGCAGTCATTGCAGCGGGGACGATTATCCTGGCGGCAGCCGGACTTCTGGTCCTGAATATGGGCACGAAAAAAGGATACAGTACCTTGTTTACAGGAATGAGCTCAGAAGATGCCCAGCAGTTGTAAGTCTTCTTCAGGGATGAAGGTGTTGATTACAGATACAATGACAAAAAAAACGGCTCTGTCAGGTAATGTCAGATACAGTAGATAAGACCAGGGCTGAATTGCTAAGTAAAGGATATCCTAAAAGCGGCTTTACTTATGATATGTACCGTAATAATGCAGGAATCATGAGCACTGAAAAGGATAAGGAAAAATATACATTGTATGAACTTCAGGACCGTCTTGGTGCCCAGATCGGATTATTTGAAGGGTACGTGATGCAAAAGTGACCATAGCAGAAGGCGGAACTCAGAAATATGCACTGGATGATGCACAGCAGACAGATGCATCAGCCTCTGTTGTGGTGACAATGAATCCCGGACAGGTCGATTCGACAGATACAAAGGCAGCTGCTATCAAAAAACCCTGATCGCAAGAGCTGTAAAGGGAAATGAATTTCACCAATGTTTCTGTATTTGATGCTGCTACCATGACGGAAGTCGGCGGTGAAGATGAGGCAGGTAATACTGCTGGTACAGGAAAAGATGTAGCAGAGCTTACCAGTCAGGTAGAAAAAAAAAATATAGCAGGAAATGTGCGCCGTGTCCTGGAATTAATGTATGGTCAGGAAAAAGTTGCAGTTTCTGTAAAGGCACACTGAATATGCAGAAGCTGATTCAGGAAACAGTCCAGTATACCACTCCGGATAAGGTTGACCAGAATGATAAAACAGGACTGTTGGAAAAAGAAGAAACAGCAGGGGAGAATACAGGAAGTACATCTTCGGGAAATGGAGGCGCAGCAGGCGCAGATGCCACGCAGATACACCCGTTATACGGGCCAGACAGCACACAGGCAGGTTCAGATACATATTCCAACAACAGCGCAGTAAGAGAGTGGCTGTATAATTCCACAAAGAACAGCGCCAGATCGATCCGGGTGTTCTGGAAAATACAACAGTAGGGCGTTACTATTGATACAGATGATACATCTATTGCAGACGCAGCATCTGGTCAGTCTTGTAGCTAATTCAGCAGGTATTACCCAGGAGGACGCTCCTTCAAAAGATCGCGGTTATAAGAGCTCTTTCAGCAGCTAGTAAAAAACACAGATACAGCGCCGGTAACAGCACCGGCACAGAAAAAGCAAAGCTTCCATTGCCTCTTTGATCGCCATGGGGGCAGGTGGGCTGCTTCTGGTATTGTTGATTGCTTTGCTGATACTCAGCAGGCAGCATTTGAAAGCATCAGAAGAAGAAAAGACAGGCACTGTTGGAACAGATACCGGATGGAGGTGCGATTACTGAAAATCCTCAAAATGCCATTGTCGCCGACAATAAAACTAAAAATGATGGGAATATATCCTTGTTAACTGAAGAGGAACAGTCGGCGCTTCAGGGACAGGACGATGAACTTAAGAAAAATGAAGAAATTTTAAATCTGAAAATGCAGCACAGTCTGAAATTAAAACAGGAGATCGGTTCCTTTGTGGATGAAAACCACAGATCGCAGCAAAACTGATCCAGAATTGGCTGCTTACTGGTGGAGGAAACGATGGCAGAAATAGAGGAAAGTAAGATAACAGATATTACTGGGGATCAAAAACTGGATAAAATGGATGCGCGGGCGAAAGCAGCAGTGGTAGTTGTGTCTTTGGGAGCAGACCGCGCTTCCCAGA
>VOFG01003687.1_pt1 | contig 35909 bp, 63 predicted proteins | sample 5384171 | NCBI WGS metagenome assembly VOFG01 (sample SAMN12384726, study PRJNA508395) | human gut metagenome | isolation source: healthy gut F | host: Homo sapiens
CTCAGGCAGGTAGATTATTCATCTTTTTATATCATTTGTTTTAGAGGATTATGAAGAGGATAAGAGAAATCAAATAAGAATTAAGAAAAATGTTTCATTAAAAAAATGGAAAAAATGCCATGCAAAAAAAATTATAAGCTATGAATTGGCAATGGAAATATACAATTTAGTGGAACACTAAATGATATTGGAATTACTACGGAATGTGATAAGGTTATATTTTATGCATTGAAGGAGGAAGATAGTGAATCATTTTATGCATTAAATCCCGAGATAATCCATTATGCATATATATATAGGCTTATACTGGAATGTTGTTCAAATGATGCAGAGATAGAATTAGATTTTTCCAATTTGGAATTATGGGCAGATGATTGTATACCAAAGGCTTTGGAAGCAACGAAGATATTGAAAAAAACAATTGTTCTTGTTGAAGGAACAAGTGACAAAAGATATTTTGAATTTTGCAGTGTCACATTTGTATCCTCATCTTTCTGACTGACACATCATTGGTTGTCTGATGCTGTTCCTGGCAGGAGTGATCGGCGGAAAAGTCAGAAAGAGTGCAATGGAGACTGTAAAGATGAGCTTTGGACAGAAGGGAAGTATCCTTTTTGCGGTCCTGAATGTTGCAGCTTGTCGGCTGGACTGCGATCATGATCTATGACGGGCACTGGCAGCAGACGGTGTGATGCATACCGGCAGATGGATCTGGTGTCTGGTGATCGGAGCACTGATCATTCTGTGGATTGTGATTGGAATTACGAATCTGGGCAGGATCAATACCGTTGCGATGGCAGCATTATTTATCCTGACACTGATTCTGTGCAAGGTGATATTTTGGAAGCGGATCATTAAACACCGTCTGACGACAGTATGACATTCGGTGCAGCAGTAGAACTTGCGGTTGCGATGCCGTTATCCTGGCTGCCGCTGATCAGCGATTACACAAGAGAGGCGAAGGAGCCGGTGAAAGCAACTGCAGTCAGTGCGGTTACATATGGAATCGTCAGCTGCTGGATGTATGTGATTGGAATGGGAGCAGCGATCATCACCGGAGAATATGATATCGCGCAGATCATGCTGAAGGCAGGCCTTGGCATTGCGGGCCTTCTGATTATTGTATTTTCAACAGTTACAACAACATTTTTAGATGCTTGTTCCGCAGGAATTTCCAGTGAGACGATTGTAAGCAGATGGAACGGAAAGCATGTTGCTATCGTTGTGACAGTGATTGGAACGGCCGCAGCAATTGTATATCCGATGGATAATATAACAGATTTCCTCTATCTGATCGGCTCGGTATTTGCACCGATGATCGCTATCCAGATTGCCGACTTTTTTCTTGTTAAAACAAGATAAAAGCAGCCAGGCAGTGCATATGCCGAACATGATCATCTGGGTGATTGGATTCGTTGTGTACAGAATTCTTATGAATATTGATATGCCGGTAGGAAATACATTGCCGGATATGGTGATTACGATTATTCTCTGTCTGATCTGAAAAAATCAGAAAAAATAAAAAAGTTAAGAAAAATGGCCGCTGTACCGGTAGTGAATAATCTGCTGGGCAAATTTTTTATGATTAAACCATAGACAAAATCTATCAACTTTCATAAAAACTAATTTGTCTTTTATTTAACAAAATCATATAATCAAATTATAAAAGAAAGCAAACAAATACAATCATATTTTTATGGAGGTTAGTAAACTATGAAAAACAATTTTCCACACGTATTCAGCCCTCTTACAGATCAGAGGTATGACACTCAAAAAAACCGTGTTGTAATGATGCCTATGGGAAGTGATTTCGCCGGACATGATGGGGAACTGAGCGACGAACATATCAAATATTATGAGCTGCGTGCACGTGGCGGCACAGGGGCTTATCATGGTTGAAAATGTCTGTGTAAAATATCCGGAAGGATCAAACGGAACGACACAGCTGCGTCTTGACAAAGACTGTTACATTCCACGCCTTTTTACATTAACGGAAGCCTGTCACAGACAGGGGGCACTGATGGGGATTCAGATCAATCATGCAGGTGCGTCTGCGATGAGTTCCAGAATCGGTATGCAGCCGGTATCTGCGTCGTTTTCCGTCAAAGCCGGTGGAGAGATTCCGCGCGGACTTTCTAAAGAGGAGATCGCAAGCATTGCAAAAGATTATGGAACAGCTGCAAAGAGAGCTGTCAATGCCGGATTTGATGTTGTAGAGATCCATGCCGGACACTCTTATCTGATCAGCCAGTTCTTATCGCCTACCACAAATGACCGTACAGATGAATTTGGCGGATCTGAAAACCGTGCCCGTTTCTGCCGTATGGTCATTGATGAAGTCCGTAAGGCTGTCGGACCTAGAGTTCCGATCTCTCTGCGTCTTAGTGTAGACGAGCTTGTCGAAGGTGGTAATACGGTAGAAGATTGCCTGGAATATCTGGAATACCTGAATGATGAAGTAGATATCTTCGATACTTCAGCCGGATTAAATGCTTCTATCCAGTATCAGATCGATGCGAACTATCTGGAAGATGGATGGCGTTCATACATGGCAAAGGCGGTTCGTGATAAATTCGGAAAGCCGACGATTGCGATCGGAAATATCCGTGATCCTAAGATCGCCGATGACATTCTTGCCAGAGGTGATGCTGATCTGATCGGTATGGGACGTGGACTGATCGCCGATCCTGACTGGTGTAATAAAGCACAGTACGGGGATGTATGTGATATCCGCAAATGTATCTCTTGTAATGTAGGATGTGTTGGTAACCGTATCGGCGGTAACAAAACCACTTCGTTGTACAATCAACCCGGATCTGATCAACGGAGAAGCTTATAAAAAACAGAAAGTAAATAAACCATGTAACGTCGTAGTTGTCGGTGCCGGAACTGCCGGACTGGAAGCCGCATGCACAGCTGCAGAAGTCGGATGCAACGTTACGTTACTGGAGAAAGAAAAAGAAGTTGGCGGTCTGTCGGTAGAGATCTCAAAGATTCCTGCAAGAAGAGACTTGCTGATTTCCCAACCTACCTGAAACACCGTGCATCAAAACTTTCTAATCTGACAATCAAAACGGGAGTCGATGCAACTGTTGCTGAGATAAAAAATACAAACCGGATCTTGTTGTAAATGCAACCGGTTCGGTACCGCTCCTTCCACCGATCGAAGGACTGCATGACAATCTTGGAAAGAAAGATGCCAGCGTTTATTCTATCAAAGATATGATTGCAGATGTTAAAGAACTATCCGGAAGATATGACAGGCAAGAAGGTTGTTGTTGTGGGCGGCGGTGCTGTTGGTCTTGATGTTGTGGAATTTTTGCCCCACGCGGTGCAGAAACAACCATCATCGAAATGATGCCGGTTATCGGAAACGGACTGGATGCATCTTCTACATCAAGTATGAAAGAATGCATGGAAAAACATCATGTAAGACAGATGACGAATACAGCCCTGCAGAAAGTAAATGCACATTCCTTCCTCGTAAAATACGATGGAAAAGAAGAAGAACTTCCGTTTGACTATGGTTTCGTATGTCTCGGAATGAGAGCGAATGCCCCGATTTGGAATGACATTCAGGAAGCTTTTTACAGGTGAAGATGTGGAAGTCCTCAACATTGGTGATTCTGTACGTGCGAGACGTATCATTGACGGAACGGATGCCGGACGCCATATGGTATTGAATACCCTTGAAAGATTGAACTATCTTTAAAATATGTCCCTAAAAGGGAAACCCTTTCCAATATAAATTTACAAAGAAGCTTCGGAGAATCCTGCTACCAAAATATTTCTATGATATGAAAGTATAAATCAAAAAAAAAATTTGGGGAAATACGTAATGAAAAGTTTGCTGATTCTCGGTGCAGGCGGATTCGGCCGGATGGTAGCGACATAAGGAGTATCCGGTGGCAGTAGCAGCATTTGGAAATAACAAGATGCGTCTGTACTGGACGGATAAATTGCTGGAAGAGGGGTATGAGGTACCGGCAATCGTGCATCCGTCTGCAGTTGTAAGTCCGAGTGCGGTGCTGGAGCCGGGCTGCTTTGTGATGCAGAGAGCGGTGGTAAATACCAATACCGGATCGGACGTGCGGTGCTGGTGAACAGCAGGGCGATCGTAGATCACAATTCGGTGGTATGTGCCGGAGCGCATGTCGGACTGGGAAGTGTTGTAAAAGTCAGACTGTACGATCGAGAGCGGATGTAAAGTGGAGGCAGGAGAAGTGATTTTCTCAACCAGAAGGAAGATCGAGGGCGTGGACAGCCGGAGTCTGGAAGATGCCGTGTACGCATTTGGTTTCGGGCAGCAGTGCAGTTATGTGAAGCCGTTCGGAGAAGGCCACATCAATGAGACTTATGCAGTCTATATGCCGGGCGCAGATGGAAAGGATACGCCGCTCTATGTTTTGCAGCGCATCAATATTAATGTATTCAAGAACCCGGATCAGGTAATGGCGAATATATTCGGCGTTACGGAGTATCTGCGCAGTATGATCCGTGAGGAAGGCGGAGATCTGGACAGAGAGGCATTGTCTTATATTAAGACAAAATCAGGAGAGAGCTATTTTTGAAGATGCGGACGGACAGCCATGGCGCTGCCTGCATTATGTACCGGATTCTGTGTGCTATCAGATGGTGGAGAGACCGGAACAGTTCTATCAGTCGGCACTCAGCTTTGGCCATTTTCTGAAGCAGCTGGGGGATTATCCGGCCGAGAGTCTCTATGAGACGATTCTGAAGTTCCACGATACGGTGAAGCGTTTCCGTGATTTCAAAGACGCACTGCGGAAAGATGTGAAGAACAGGGCAAGACTTTGCCGTGAAGAAATAGAGTTTGTACTGGCACGCGAGGATGACTGCGGTGTCCTTATGAAGCAGCTTGAGGAAGGAATACTTCCGCTCCGTGTGACGCACAACGATACCAAGCTGAATAACATTTTGTTTGATAAGAATACAGGAGAGGGACTGTGCATCATTGATTTGGACACGATCATGCCGGGACTTGCGGCAAATGACTTTGGTGATTCCATCCGGTTCGGGGGCATCGACAGCGGAAGAAGATGAGAAGGATCTGAACAAGGTGCACTTTGATATAGAGTTTTTACCGCATCTACGTGAAAGGGTATCTGGAGATGGCGAAGGATGTACTGACACCGGCGGAGAACGCCAGTCTTCCGTGGGGAGCGAGACTTATGACACTGGAATGTGGCATGCGTTTTCTTGCTGACTTCCTCCAGGGCGATGTATATTTCAAAACAACTTATCCGGAACACAATCTTGTTCGGGCAAGAACACAGTTCAGACTTGTAAAAGAGATGGAAGAACAGTTTGATCAGATGCAGGAAATTGTTGAGACGTTCTGAAAGTGATGGGCAAATTGTTGTAACTAAAATACAATTTAATTTCTGGTTTAAAGTTGACAGATAATAAAATACATTTTATTATAAATATAAGTTTGATATATAAAGATAACGAAGAGAGTTAAAACGGAAGGAGAATTCAACAGATGTTAAACGATAATTTTGTAACATTTGAAATTGGAAAAGCAAAGCATATCGCACCTCGTTGCCCATGATGGTAAGAAAAAGAACTGATCGAATGGTGCGACAAGAATAAGGAAATCTTAAAGGTCATTTCTTATGCGGTACAGGTACAACCGCACGTCTGATCGCAGAGAAGACCGGGCTTCCGGTAAAGGGATATAACAGCGGCCCGCTTGGAGGAGATCAGCAGGTCGGAGCGAAGATCGTAGAAGGACAGATTGACTTTATGATCTTCCTGTGGGATCCGTTAGAGGCACAGCCGCACGATCCGGATGTAAGAGCATTATCCCGTATTGCCGTACTTTACGATATTCCTACAGCTAACAATCTTGCAACAGCAGATTTCATGCTGAAGTCTGAATTTATGAATTCTACATATGAAAGAAAGGTAGAGAACTTTAACAAGACCATTCAGGACAGAGTGGAGAAGATGAAATAGAAGCTAAAGAGCAGCTGCGCATTCCGTAAAAAAGGAATCGCAGCTGTTTTTTTGGCTTTTTTTATATTTCTGCAAAATAAGATTGACATACGGTATCATCTGTGCTATTCTAACACTACAAACTTTAACACTTTAAAGCGCAACGCTTTAAAGCAAATTAGCAAAGCAACAAGTAAAAAGAAATGAGGAAAGTAGAGGAGAAAAGGTTATGGCGATGAAATTATTGATGCTGGTGATATTTTTTGCAATTATGGTATCGGTTGGCATCTATGCAAGAAAGCATGCGACAAGTGTAGACGGTTATGTGTTGGGGGAGATCGGTAGGCCCGTGGCTTACGGCATTTGCGTATGGTACGTCATACTTCTCAGCAGTTGTATTTGTAGGATATGCAGGACAGTTCGGATGGAAATACGGTCTTGCGTCGACATGGATCGGAATTGGAAATGCGATCATCGGAAGTCTGCTGGCATGGGTGGTACTTGGAAGACGTACCAAGGTAATGACACAGCATCTGAATTCAAGACGATGCCGGATTTTTTTTGGTGAGAGATATGGAAGTAAGGCGCTGAAGATTACGGCTTCAGCGATCGTATTCATATTCCTGGTGCCGTATACAGCTTCTGTATACAATGGATTGTCAAGATTGTTTGGAATGGCATTTAACATTCCTTATAAATATTGTGTAATCGGAATGGCAGTATTTACAGGAATCTATGTTATCCTCGGTGGATACATGGCTACGGCGATCAATGATTTTATTCAGGGAATCATTATGCTGGGCGGCATTGTTGCAGTCATCCTGGCGGTATTAAATGGTCAGGGCGGATTTATTCAGGCAATTAAGACCATGGCAGAGATTCCAAGTGATGTGCCGGTGACAATGGGACAGCCGGGCGCATTTACTTCATTCTTCGGGCCGGATCCGTTAAATCTTCTGGGGGTTGTTATCTTAACTTCTCTTGGAACATGGGGACTTCCACAGATGGTTGGTAAGTTCTATGCGATTAAAGATGAAAAATCAATTAATACAGGAACTGTGATCTCTACATTATTTGCGATCGTGATCTCGGAGGATGCTACTTCCTCGGAGGATTCGGAAGACTGTTTGATGCACCGGAACTGCACGATGAGGCGGGCAATATGATCTTTGACGGAATCATCCGCATATGTTGTCAACACTTCCGGATATCCTGATCGGTATCGTAGTAGTGCTGGTATTATCGGCTTCCATGTCAACCCTGGCTTCGCTGGTATTGACATCCAGCTCGACATTGACTTTGGATTTCTTAAAAGACAATGTGATGAAAGATATGAGTGAGAAGAAACAGGTACGTACGATGCAGGTGATGGTTGTGTTCTTTATTGTATTATCGGTAGTGATCGCAATGGATCCACCTACATTCATTGCACAGCTTATGGGAATTTCCTGGGGTGCACTGGCCGGAGCATTCCTTGCACCGTTCATGTATGGATTGTACTGGAAAGGTGTGACAAGAGCCGCGGTCTGGGCCAGTTTTGCGGCAGGTGTCGGGATTACGGTTCTGAATCTGTTCTTCCACTTTATTGCATCACCGATCAATGCAGGAGCAATTGCAATGGTAGCAGGACTGATCGTAGTACCGGTAGTGAGTGTGTTTACACCAAAACTTAAGAAGGACAGGGTGGATGAGATCTTTGCCTGCTATGATGAGAAGGTTACAATCACCAAGAAACGTTCTCTGGAACAGAATTAACCGAAATAATCTGAAAAATCGAACATATTAAAAAACATCAAGGGAAGTGATTAAATTTATCACTTCCCTTTTGCGTGGGGATATGTTAGGATATAAAAAGTATTAAAATGAACAACAAAATTGATGATTATTATTGCAAGATGATAAGATTTGAAATATGAGGCAAAAAGGGCTTTGGAATTATGAAGAATTATCAGAAATATGAGAAAAGTTATTTTATGCCGCCGGAGGTTACATATGACTGGGCGAAAAAGATGCGGTAGAACAGCCGCCGAAGTGGTGCAGCGTAGACTTAAGAGATGGTAACCAGGCGTTGATCGAGCCGATGAGTCTGGATGAAAAGCTGGAGTTTTTCCAGATGTTGGTAGATATTGGATTTAAGGAGATCGAGGTTGGATTCCCGGCTGCTTCCGAGACAGAATATCAGTTTATGAGAACCCTGATTGAGAAAGATATGATTCCGGATGATGTAACGGTTCAGGTACTGACACAGGCAAGAGAGCATATCATCAAGTAAGAACATTTGAAGCTGTAAAGGGAGCACCTCATGCAGTGATCCATCTTTACAACTCCACCTCTGTTGCACAGAGAGAGCAGGTCTTTAAAAAGATAAAGAACAGGTAAAACAGCTGGCGAGTCGACGGGGCAAAATTACTTAAAGAAGCTTGCAATGAGACAGATGGAAACTTTACATTTGAGTACAGCCCGGAGAGCTTCCCTGGAACAGAGGTCGACTATGCCGTGGAAGTTTGTAACGCTGTTTTGGATGTATGGAAGCCGACAGCTGATAATAAAGCGATCATCAATATTCCGACAACTGTAGAAAATGCAATGCCGCATACATTTGCTTGCCAGTTAGAATATGTACATAAGCATCTGAAACACAGAGAGAATGTGGTACTTTGCCTGCATCCACACAACGACAGAGGCTGCGGTGTCAGTGATGCAGAGCTTGGTATTCTTGCAGGAGCCGACCGTATTGAGGGTACATTGTTTGGAAACGGAGAACGTACCGGTAACGTTGATATCATCACACTTGCCATGAATATGTATTCCCAGGGTGTAGATCCGGGACTTGATTTCTCAATATGAAAAAGATCCGTGAGACTTATGAGCGTCTGACCAGAATGCAGGTAAATGACCGTCAGCCATATTCCGGAGATCTGGTATTCTCTGCATTTTCCGGTTCTCATCAGGATGCGATCGCCAAAGGTATGGCGTGGAGAGAAGAGAAGAAGCTTAACACATGGACAGTTCCATATCTTCCAATCGATCCGAAGGATGTCGGAAGAGAATATGATTCGGACGTTATCCGTATCAACAGCCAGAATGACATTTGGGGATCTGGTGAAGAAGATCCGCATGAAGAAAGCGAAAGCACTGCTCAAGAGCAGCAATATGACGGTTGAGAATATTGCAATGTCAGTAGGATATCAGAATGTGGAACATTTTAACAGACTGTTCAAGAAAGCTTATGATATGACTCCGATGCAGTTTAGAAATCAGAAATAGAATAAGTAATGAAAAGTTGACGGGGATGTGTCGGAAGGTGGATCCCTTTTAAAAGTGAGTAAACGGAAAAAATAAAAATATACATATAAAAAGATAGGAATCGAGATGGATTTCATGTATAATAAATAATAGACTTTACAGAAAACATGATTGGGAGGAAGAGATAGAAATGTTAAAGTACATATTGATGATCCTTGGCGGTGTGATTTTTATCGCAGGATACTACTTCATGCAGCAGAATGAAGGCAGGGGAAGACGATGATGTTCTATTCGTTGTTTGCTTATGCCGGACTGACACTGGTGATCCTTTCCGGGGCAAGAGTTCTGGATCCTTTCTTTGAAGGACTCGGAGAGAACGGGGAGATGATCCAGCTGGCAGTAGAAGTTGCCTGTTTTGTAATTGGTGCGGAATTACTTCTGAAGCCTGCATTCGAAGACCAGAAAGAGATCGGAACAAAGAAGAATATTACACCACGTGGATCCGGAGATTCGTTCAGCGCCAAGGCGAATAAGAAAGAAAAAGCACTAAAAAGAAGAACAAAGAATAATAATCAGATCAAAAGAAGTTACAGTACTGGGAATAAAAAGTATCGTAAAAATAAGACTTGTTCATAATTATGCAAGTCTTATTTTTTTTATGTACGGTATTTAATTCACGAATTATTTACCTTCAACCATCTTGTCGAACTTCTTAGTAAATGCTAACATGATAACTCCGCAGGCAACGATGATGATTGTAACAACACCATATGCTTTAATGAAGTCAAAGTTTCCGAGCCAGTTATAAAGTGGTCCGTAAGCTTTACCAGAGAAGAAGATGATCAGTGGCCATACACCAAGCATTGTTCCAAGAAGTTTCTTTGGAGCATATTTGCTGATGAAAGCATTTCCAAGTGGTGAGAAGATAACCTCTCCAAGTGACATACATACAGATGCCAGGATGATTACCCAGATACCAACTGGATCTTTTGTTCCCTGTCCTGAAAGTGCAGCAGCAAGAACCATAGATCCTGTACAAAGACCAAGGATGATAATTCCGATAGCAGTCTTTGTGAACATTCCCCAGTCACCCTGTGGACGCTGTCTCATCTTAGCCCAGATACCTGCGAAGATAGGGCAAAGAATGATACAAAGGAGTCCGTTCATTGAATCGAACCAGGCTGTAGGCATTTCGAAGGAACCGAGGTTCCAGTTAGCCCATCCAGATCCTCCCTGGGATACCGGACCGAATTCATAGTAAACAGGCATGTAAGCCATGTACCAGATCAGCCAGAAGATACCAGAGAATACTGTTACGATCAGGATAGCGATAACACGGTTTCTCTCAAGCTTAGTAAGAGGTGCGTTATCTTTTCTTTGTCAGCTTTTTACGTTCTCTGTACGGTTATCAACAAGGAATGGTTTCTTTCCGGCTTCGCCGAATGATTTCATTCCGATGAACCACCATACACAGTCGATGAACATGAAGATTCCGCAAACCAGGAACATTGTACGGTATCCGGCGTTTGTACCAACCAGTGAAAGGAAAGTAGTTCCGCAGAAAGAACCGATGTTAACGAACATGTACTGTAAGTTGAATACAGTGTCCAGTTCGTCCTGATCAGCTAATGGGAAGAGACGTCCGTTGATACCAGATACGTTTCCTTTGAAGAAACCAGTACCGATAGATACGAGAACGATCATTGCCCACATCATTGCGATACCATTGGCGTCTGTTGCTTTCCATGCACACAGATAACCAAGACCCATGAGGATCTCACCAACAGGAACCAGGATACGAGGACTAATCCAACGGTCAGCGATATATCCACCGATAATAGGTGTGATATATGTGAAAGCTACCAGGTTAGAACTCATTGCAGCACCTACGGATTTGTCAAGTCCAAGACCACCGTGTGCTGCAGTGGCTACGATGAAAATCGAAAGCCCCCATTTAGCTGCATAGTATGCAAGTCTTTCAAAAAAGAGAAAGTCAGACAGCACACATAGAAACCAAATGGTAATTTTTTCTTAGTGTTCTCCATGAGATTCACCCTCAATATGAAATTTTTCTTTGGTTTTAACAATACGAGGAAAAACCTCTCATGTTTAAAACTCTCAACGCAGTTAATCTTATCACAAACCAGACTAAAGTACAACTAATTGTTTAAGAAAAAGTTAAGGTTTTTTATGCTTTGTTAGGAATATGTATGTTGAAATGTAATAAAACGACCATATATAGCCGGAAAATGTGAAAAAAAATCACTAAATGATAATAGAAATCAAAAATAAAGCAGGATCGCTTATAGAGAAACCACATAGATAGAACACATAGAAGAGTTTATAGATTATTTACAAATAATATAAAGGATATTCTTGAATAATCAACTATATAAGGATATAATAAGACACAGATTTTGTAAAAGGGAAAATGATATGGCAAATTATTACCGTGTGGCTTATAAGGAGTCAAAGAACACGCTGAAACAGATCTGTGAACTTTTCCGTGTGGACAGCAGTGATATTACGATTAAGTTTATAGTGACGGTGATGGGACCGCTTGTGTTCTATTTTATGTGCAAATATGGAAACCCGGGAGGCGGTACGCCGGGAGGGATGACTTTTTTTGTCATTAAGTATATTGTAGTCTGGGCACTGGCATTTGTTGCGGCAGTGATACTGAACAGAACAATCTGGAGAAAGGTGTTATCAACAACGGCGGTCGGGGATGCAGAAGATCAGTTTGACAGACGATGCAGATTGAACGGTGGACCGGTGAGTTCCGAAATCCACTTTTTGATGATCACTTTGACAGTGTAACTGCGAAAAAGACAAGATCATTTTCGTACAAAGATGTTACCAAGATCCTGGAGACGAAAGAGGCATTCGGTGTAGTTGTGAAGGCAGATCCCGAGACGGTCGGATCGGCAAGAGCGATGATCGGATTTCCCAAAGACTGCACTGGAAGGAAACAATACGGACGAACTGGCAGAATTTCTTCTGGAAAGATGCAGGAATATGAAGAGAAAAAAGTGAAGAAGTTTTAGAACAGAATGCTGCAGATGAAAAAGGCTATGTGCGTACGGAAGAAGTACGGGGACACATGGCTTTTTTATATACAGGATTTATACGACTCGTCAAGTATTTAACAAAAAACAATATAAAGGTATTGCGCTAAAGTGTCAAAAACAGTATAATATAATTGGAAAAAATTTGGTTTTACTTTTGATACAAGAATCAGGAAAACCCAATTTAAAATAATGAAAATGGAGGGGCTAGACTATGGGCAACATGGCAGCAGACAATGCAGCAGGTAAGAGAATCAACAGTTTACTTGATGCAGGCAGTTTTGTTGAGATCGGTGGAGCAGTAACAGCAAGAACGACTGATTTTAACATGCAGGAAAAAGAAACTCCGGCAGACGGTGTGATCACCGGATATGGAGTGATCGATGGAAATCTGGTATACGTATACAGCCAGGACGCCACTGTTTTAAATGGCGCGATCGGCGAGATGCATGCAAAGAAGATTTCTAATATCTATGATATGGCAATGAAGATGGGAGCACCGGTCATCGGACTGGTTGACTGCGCCGGATTCAGACTGCAGGAAGCAACAGATGCTTTAGAGGCATTTGGAAAATTTTATCAGAAACAGTCAATGGCTTCGGAGTGATCCTCAGATCACAGCAATCTTTCGGAACATGTGGCGGTGGACTTTCTATCGTACCTGCTCTGACAGATTTCACATTCATGGAGACAAAGAATGGTAAATTATTTACCAATACTCCAAATGCAATTCCGGGAAATGACATTTCTAAATGTGATACATCTTCCGCAAAATTCCAGAGTGAGACAACCGGTCTTGTAGACGGAATCGGATCTGAAGAAGAGATTCTTGCAGATATCCGTTCTCTTGTATGTATGTTACCGTGTAACAATGAAGAGGATTCTTCTTATGAAGAATGTAACGATGATCTGAACCGCGTATGTGCAGATCTTGCGAATGCAAAAGAAGACACAGCGATCGCTCTTACAATGATCTCTGATGACAACATCTTCTGCGAAGTGAAGAAAGCATATGCAAAAGATATGGTGGCAGGATTCATCAAACTGAATGGTATGACTGTAGGTGCAGTTGCAAACCGTTCAAAAGTATATAACGAAGAAGCTGAAGTGGAGGCTGAATTTGACGGCTCACTTTCTGCTGACGGAGCTGAAAAAGGCTGCAGAATTCGTACAGTTCTGTGACGCATTCAACATCCCTGTACTGACACTTACGAATGTAAGCGGATTTACAGCAAGCAAATACGATGAGAAACGTATCGCAAAATCAGCAGCAAAACTTACTTATGCATTTGCAGATGCAACAGTACCGAAGGTAAATGTTGTAATCGGTAAAGCATTCGGAAGTGCTTATGTGACAATGAACAGCAAAGCAGTCGGAGCAGATATGGTATATGCATGGCCGGAAGCAGAGATTGGAATGATGGACGCAAAACCAGGCAGCCAAGATCATGTATGCAGACGCTGATGCAGCAACAATCAGAAAAAAAAGCAGCAGAATATAAGAATCTGCAGTCAAGCCCATTATCAGCAGCGAAAAGAGGATATGTGGATACAATCATCGAAGCAGCAGATACAAGAAAATATGTGATCGGCGCATTCGAGATGTTATTCACAAAAAGAGAGGATCGTCCGGTAAAGAAACACGGTACGGTTTAGAGAGGTGAGGCAAAGTGAAGAAAAAATTAAGCGTATTACTTTGTGTGTGCTTGTCGCAATGCTCTGCTTTACCGCTTGCGGAAGTAAGAAAAAGAAAATCTTCAGTATGATAAATCAACGATCACACAGGCAACGGATTTTCTGATCGAGTATTGCAACAGTGCAGATGCAGATACTATCGAACAGTGGAACAAGATGACAGATTTCCAGATCGAGTCTCAGTTGAATCAGGCAGGTGTTCCATTTACCCGGATAGTTTCCTTGCAGCTCTGGATGCATGGCAGCAGGGAACAAAGAGTGTGGAGAATATGTAAGTCATGGTGATTACAAATTCGAGCCATCCTCTGATGAACTGAAAGTCACGACCAGTGCAAAATTCAAAGACCGTGATGCAGATATTACATTTGTTTTTGATGAGGACCTTTATCTGGACAGTACAACGATCGATGCACATTACAGCATCGGTGAGATCATGGAAAAAGCAGGACTGAATACAATCCTTGGAATGGGAACCGTATTCGTAATCCTGATCTTTATCTCAATTCTGATCTCCTGTTCAAATACATTCCTGCACTTGAAGAAAAATTCAAGAACAAAGGAAAACAGAAAGCACACAGGAAGCGGCACCGGCTCCGGCAGCAGTTGCAGCACCTGTAGTAGAAGAAGCATCTAACGATGATGAACTGGCAGCAGTTATTTCCGCAGCGATCGCTGCTTATGAAGCAGAAGCCGGTGGAAGCACAGACGGCTTCGTAGTAAGAAGCATCAAGCGTCGTCCATCAAATAAGTGGCACGCATAATTAATTAGGAGGATGAATTCAATGAAAAATTATAGAATCACAGTAAACGGTAATGTATATGAAGTAACAGTAGAAGAAAACGGAGCAGGTGCAGCACCAGTAGCAAGACCTGCAGCAGCACCGAAGGCAGCTCCTGCGGCAGCACCAGCAGCACCAAAGGCAGCACCTGCAGGTGGGGCAGGATCCATCGAAGTAAAAGCCGGAGCAGCCGGAAAAGTATTCAAGATCGAAGCAAATGTAGGTCAGGCTGTAAAGAAAGGTGATGCAGTTGTCATCATCGAGGCTATGAAGATGGAGATTCCAGTTGTAGCACCGGAAGACGGAACCGTTGCAAGCATTGATGTAGCAGTAGGCGATGCAATTGATTCAGGCGCTGTTCTTGCTACATTGAACTAACATCATTTATATGGTGTTTATCTAACACGACTGGAGGTTAAAAAATGGAATATATAACGACAACATTAGGAAACCTCGTGCATCAGACGGCGTTTTTCAGTCTTACATGGGGCAATGTAGTCATGATCGCGGTTGCATGTGTTTTTCCTTTATCTTGCAATCAGACACGGATTCGAGCCTCTGCTTCTTGTTCCAATCGCATTTCGGTATGTTACATTGGTTAACATTTATCCGGACATCATGCTTCATGCAGAAGATGCGGCAAATGGAACAGGCGGACTTCTTTACTACTTCTATAAACTGGATGAGTGGTCAATCCTCCCTTCCCTGATCTTCATGGGTGTAGGAGCGATGACAGACTTCGGACCACTGATCGCTAACCCTAAGAGTTTTCCTTCTTGGTGCTTCTGCTCAGTTCGGTATCTTTGCAGCATACCTTGGAGCGATGGCTATGGGATTCTCTGACAAAGCGGCAGCAGCGATCTCAATCATTGGTGGAGCTGATGGACCTACCTCTATCTTCCTTGCAGGTAAGTTACAGCAGACAGCTTTACTTGGACCAATCGCGGTAGCGGCATATTCTTATATGTCACTGGTGCCGATCATCCAGCCACCGATCATGAAGCTTCTGACAACAGAAAAAGAACGTAAGATTAAGATGGAACAGTTAAGACCTGTTTCCAAGCTTGAGAAGATCTTATTCCCGGTCATCGTTACGATCGTTGTGTGCGTGATCCTTCCTACAACAGCACCACTGGTTGGTATGTTAATGCTTGGTAACCTGTTCCGTGAGTCCGGAGTTGTAAGACAGTTGACAGAGACAGCTTCCAATGCAATGATGTACATCGTAGTTATCCTGCTGGGAACATCCGTAGGAGCAACAACGAGTGCCGAGGCATTCCTTAATATGGATACGATCAAGATCGTAATTCTCGGTCTGATTGCATTCGCATTCGGTACAGCCGCAGGTGTACTGTTCGGTAAACTGATGTGTGTTGCAACACATGGCAAGGTTAATCCACTGATTGGTTCTGCCGGTGTATCTGCAGTTCCAATGGCAGCCAGAGTATCACAGAAGGTCGGAGCTGAGGCAGACCCGACAAACTTCCTTCTGATGCATGCAATGGGACCAAACGTTGCCGGTGTTATCGGTACAGCCGTAGCTGCCGGAACATTCATGGCGATCTTTGGCGTAGGAATTTAAGCGATATATAATTAGGGAGGAAATAAAATGGCAGATATAGTAAAAAACCTGTAGAGATTACAGAAACGATCCTGCGTGATGCGCATCAGTCTCTGATCGCAACCCGTATGACAACAGAGCAGATGCTTCCGATCGTTGATAAGATGGACAAGGTTGGGTATCATTCCGTAGAGTGCTGGGGTGGAGCTACATTCGATGCATCTCTTCGTTTCTTAAAAGAAGATCCATGGGAAAGACTTCGTAAATTCCGTGATGGATTCAAAAATACAAAACTTCAGATGTTATTCCGTGGACAGAACATCTTAGGATATCGTCCATACGCAGATGATGTGGTAGAATATTTCGTACAGAAATCTGCTGCCAACGGAATCGACATCATCCGTATCTTTGACTGCTTAAATGATCTTCGTAACCTGAAGACAGCAGTTAAGGCTGCAAACAAAGAAAAAGTAGAAGCTCAGATCGCATTATCTTACACTTTAGGTGATGCTTATACACTGGATTACTGGGTAGACATTGCCAAGAAGATTGAAGAGATGGGTGCAAACTCTATCTGTATCAAAGATATGGCTGGTCTTCTGACACCGTATAAGGCAACAGAGCTGATCGGGCAATGAAAGAAGCTGTAGATCTTCCAATCCAGCTTCATACACACTACACATCAGGTGTTGCTTCTATGACTTACATGAAAGCAGTAGAGGCAGGTGTAGATGTCATTGATACCGCAATCTCACCATTCGCACTTGGAACATCCCAGCCTGCAACAGAGGTTATGGTTGAGACATTCAAGGATACACCATACGACACAGGATTTGATCAGAAACTTCTCTCCGAGATTGCTGACTACTTCCGTCCGATCCGTGACGAGGCTCTTGACAGCGGACTCTTAAATCCAAAGAACCTTGGTGTTAACATCAAGACTCTTCTGTATCAGGTACCGGGCGGAATGCTTTCTAACCTGACATCACAGTTAAAAAAGAGCAGGGTGCTGAAGACAAGTTCTACGATGTACTTGAGGAAGTTCCAAGAGTACGTAAAGACCTTGGAGAACCACCGCTTGTTACACCTTCCTCACAGATCGTTGGTACACAGGCTGTATTCAATGTATTGATGGGAGAACGTTACAAAGTAGCAACAAAGAGAAAAAGACCTCTTAAGCGGAAAATATGGACAGACAGTAAAACCTATGAATCCGGACGTGATCAAGAAAGTACTTGGCGATGATCCTGAGATCATCACATGCCGTCCGGCAGATCTGATTCCGGATGAATTAGACACACTCCGCAAAGAATGCGAACAGTGGATCCAGCAGGATGAAGATGTACTGTCTTATGCTCTGTTCCCACAGGTTGCAACAGACTTCTTCAAGTATAGAGAAGCACAGCAGACAAAGGTGGATGCGACAGTAGCGGATACGGAAAACGGAAGTTATCCTGTATAGGTTTTCGAGGGGACGTCAAGTGTAGAAGTTCCTGATTCAATGCGGCTTCGGGTGCTTGCAAGGCGTAAGCGAAAAAAGACGATAAGATAAGAACCGAATACATTCGGACGGAAAATCCTGATGATTTTTCCGCCTCAGGTATTCTTTTGGGATGTGCTTGTAGCACATCCCAAATCTTATTTTTATCGTCTTTTTTCACCAACTCTGCAAAGCACCCTGCGAATGCATTGAACCAGAAACTTCTACACTTGACTGTTCGCGAAAATATGCGAGGATAGCGGGGAGTGTGGCTTCTCAGAAAGTAGTGGAAAAAGCAAGATGAAAGACGTTTTCCGGCGGTAGCTTGGTGGTAACAGTAAAGCCGCTTCCGGTTGTCGGAGTGTATGGCTGAGGAGATGTGGAGGTTGGGGTGGATGGGCATCCGTTGGCAGGGAGTAGAAGATGTTAAAAAGAAAGTTTGGGTAAAATCAGAATTCGAGCTGTGCTACAGGCACAGCTTGAAAAATACCTGAGGTGGAAATCATCAGATTTCTCGCCGAATGTAGGTGCCTGATTTTACCCCAGCTTTTGTTACATCTTCTTCCCGTCCATAAGCCCATCCACCCCAACCTCCACATCTCCCCGTCCCCAACCCAACCCGACATCCGATTGACTATTCCCCACAAAGCTATATAATAAAACCATTGTTTGAAAAAGAGGTACATCGCATGAGCGTAAAAAATGAACTGCTGAAGATGATCGATGAAAGATATCAGAAATTCAGCAAAGGACAGAAAAAACTGGCGGATTTTATCCGTGAGGATTATGATAAAGCGGCTTTTTGACGGCTGCGAAGATGGGGGAAGAGGTTGGTGTCAGTGAATCGACAGTTGTGAGATTTGCAACTGCCCTTGGATATGACGGGTATCCGGAGTTCCAGAAGGCTCTGGGAGAACTGGTGCGGATGAAGCTGAATTCCATCCAGCGTATGGAAGTGACGTATGGGCGGATCAGCCAGGGGAGATCCTTGCTTCGGTTCTGCATTCGGATATTGAGAAGATCAAGCTTACGATGGAAGCAATTGACCATGAGGCATTTGAAATGGCGGTAGATACGATCTTAAAAGCAAAAACGGATCTATGTGATCGGAATCGAAGCTGCTCGCCGCTCGCAAACTTCTTAAGCTTTTTATCTGAATCTGATCTGTGAGAATGTAACGGCTGTCAATACGAACAGTTCCAGCGAGATTTTTTGAACAACTGATCCGTGTCAGTGAAGAGGATGTGGTGATAGGGATCAGTTTTCGAGATATTCCATGCGTACTTTGAAAGCACTGGAATTTGCAAGCAATCGGAAAGCTACGGTGATCACACTGACAGACAGTGTACATTCTCCGATGACGTTGTATTCTTCCTGCAACCTGATCGCAAGAAGCGATATGGCATCCATCGTAGATTCACTGGTGGCACCTTTGAGTGTGATCAATGCACTGGTCGTAGCGCTCTGCATGAAGAAGCAGAAAGAAGGTTATTACAACGCTTGAGACACTGGAACAGATCTGGGATGAATATCAGGTGTACAGTAAGGATGAACTGAATATGGTGGGGGATCGAGTTGAACTTTCCGGAAATGAAAATGGAAAACCAGAAAGAAGGATAATGGAAGATGAGTAAAGTAGTTATCGTTGGAGGAGGAGCGGCAGGAATGTTTGCCTCTATTGCAGCGGCCGGGTGTGGACATCAGGTCGTGGTATATGAAAAGAATGAAAAGCTTGGAAAAAACTTTATATCACGGGAAAAGGCAGATGCAATATAACCAATGCCTGCGATATGGAAGGATTATTTGAGGCAGTCAGAACAAATGCAAAGTTCTTATACAGCAGTTTTTTACGGATACACGAATCAACAGGTGATCGATTTCTTTGAGCGGATCAATGTGCCGGTGAAGATTGAACGTGGCAACCGTGTATTTCCGGTGTCGGATCGTTCTTCGGATGTCATCCGTGGTCTGGAACAGGAGATGGACCGTCTGGGCGTGGAGATGCATCTGCGCACGGCAGTAAAAAGGTTGTGAAAAAAAAGACGGACATTTTGAAAATAGTAATACTGGGAGACCAGACGCAGGTTTGTGCAGATGCATGTATCGTGGCAACGGGCGGATTGTCTTATCAGTCAACCGGATCCACCGGTGATGGCTTCCGCTTTGCAGAAAGCCTCGGTCATACCGTGACGGAATGTATGCCGGCGCTGGTACCGATGGAATGCAAAGAGGACTGGGTGCCCGAACTGCAGGGACTTTCTCTTCGGAATGTTAATGTGACAATCTGTGACGGAAAGAAAAAGCTGTACGACGATTTCGGAGAAATGTTATTTACGCATTATGGTGTGAGCGGACCGCTGATCTTAAGTGCGAGCAGTTATGTCGGAAAAAACTGAAAAAAAAAGAACTGACTCTTAAGATCGATCTGAAACCGGCGCTTTCAGAAGAACAGTTGGATCACAGGGTGCTCCGTGAATTTGAGGAGAATCAGAACCGTCAGTTTAAAAATGCGGTACTTACCAAGCTGTTCCGTCGAAACTGATCCCGGTTATGATTGAACTGAGCGGGATTGATCCCGAGAAGAAGGTCAATGTGATCACGAAAGAAGAACGTCTTGGATTTGTAAGACTGATCAAGAATCTTGAGTGTACGCTTACAGGTCTGAGAGATTACAATGAAGCGATCATCACAAAAGGTGGAATCAAGATCAAAAGAAGTCGATCCGGGAACGATGGAATCAAGACTTGTGAAAAATTGCATTTTGCGGGAGAGGTTCTTGATCTGGATGCAGTGACAGGTGGATTTAACCTTCAGATCGCCTGGTCTACAGCGTATGCGGCGGGAACCGGAATAAGCGCAGATGAATAAAATAGAAAATAAAAACAGAGGAGAGATACCATGGGATATAATGTGGCGATTGACGGACCGGCAGGTGCCGGAAAAACACGATTGCGAAGCTTGTAGCAAAGGAAAAAGGATACATTTACGTAGATACAGGAGCCATGTACAGAGGTCTTGCGATTCATTTTCTGGATAAAGGGATCCAGCCGCAAGAGACAGAAAGTGATCGAAGCATGCAAGGATGCGGAAGTGACGATCGCATATGAAGATGCCGTACAGCATGTATACCTGAACGGAAAGGATATTTCATCACGTCTGAAATGAAGAGGTGGGAAATATGGCATCTGTAACCTCCGCAATTCCGGAAGTGCGTAAGAAACTGCTGGAATACAGCAGAATCTTGCAAAGACACAGAATGTAATCATGGACGGAAGAGACATCGGAACCTGTGTTCTTCCGCATGCGGATGTGAAATAGTATATCTGACGGCAAGCGTTGAGACGCGAGCTAAGAGACGTTACCAGGAACTGCAGGGAAAAGGGGAAGACTGTAATCTGGAAGAGATCGCACATGACATTGAAGAGCGTGACCGCAGAGATATGACGCGTGAGATCGCACCGCTGAAAAGCAGGCGGAGGATGCAGTTCTTGTAGACAGCTCGGACATGACGATTGCCGAAGTGGTGAAAACGATCGTAGATCTGTGCAGATAGATAAAGTTGGCAGAGAAAGGAATTGCATGATATGAGTGTCGAACTTGCAAAGACAGCAGGATTCTGTTTCAGGTGAAGCGTGCGGTAGATACCGTATACCAACAGATAGAACAATACCGGGGAGAGAAGATATTTTACCTACGGACCGATCATCCATAATGAAGAAGTGATCAAGGATCTGAGAAGCCACGGTGTAGAAGTCCTGATGATGAAGAAGAACTGAAAACGGCAGATGCGGATGTGGTAGTGATACGGTCTCATGGTGTGGCGAAATATATCTACGATATCCTGGAAGAACGTGGAATCACCTGTGGATGCAACGTGTCCTTTCGTGAAGAAGATTCATAAGATCGTTGCAGAAAAAAGCGCAGAGGGGTCATACATTGTGATTGTCGGAAACGGTGAGCATCCGGAGGTGCAGGGGAATTCGCGGCTGGGCAGGAGAACAGGTGACGGTGGTGCAGACACCGGAAGATGCAGAACGATTTGAATTGCCGGATAAAGATCAGAAAGTATGTATCGTGGCCCAGACGACATTTAACTACAATAAATTCAAAGAATTAGTTGAAATTATTTCGAAAAGAGGTATGATATAGTTGTTTTAAATACGATTTGCAATGCGACGAAAGAAAAGGCAGACCGAAGCCCGTCAAATTGCAGCGAGAGTAGATGCTATGGTTGTGATAGGTGATAAACGTAGTTCGAATACTCAGAAGCTATTTGAAATCTGCAAAGAGGAATGTTTGAATACGTACTATATACAGACACTTGACGATTTGGATATTAATCAATTAAGGTCCGTGGAATCAGTAGGTATTACAGCAGGGGCATCCACGCCCAATAAAATAATTGAGGAGGTTCAAAATAATGTCAGAATTAACTTTTGAACAAATGTTAGAAGAGTCATTTAAGACAATAAGAAATGGAGAGGTTGTAGATGGTACAGTCATCGACGTTAAACCTGATGAAATCATCTTGAATATAGGCTACAAAGCAGACGGTATCATTACAAGAAACGAATATACTAACGAGGCAAATGTTGATCTTACAACAGTTGTATCTGTTGGTGATCAGATGAGCGCAAAAGTCCTGAAGGTAAATGACGGAGAAGGACAGGTTCTGCTGACATACAAGAGACTGGCAGCAGAAAAAGGAAATGAAAGATTTAAAGAAGCATTCGAGAATCATGAAGTATTAAAAGCTCCTGTAACTCAGATTCTTGGCGGTGGATTGGAAGCTGTAGTAGTTGACGAAGCAAGAGTATTCATTCCTGCAAGCCTTGTTTCTGACACATATGAAAAAGACCTGAGCAAATATCAGGGACAGGAGATCGAGTTCGTGATCAGCGAGTTCAATCCTAGAAGAAACCGCGTGATCGGTGACAGAAGACAGCTTCTTGTTGCTGAACGTGCTGAAAAACAGAAAGAACTGTTCGCAAAGATCAGTGTAGGAGACAGAATGGAAGGAACTGTAAAGAACGTTACAGATTTCGGAGCATTCATCGATCTTGGCGGAGTAGATGGTCTGCTTCATATCTCCGAAATGTCTTGGGGACGTGTTGAGAATCCTAAGAAAGTATTCCAGGTAGGAGATAAAGTGGAAGTGATGATCAAAGATATCCATGATACAAAGATCGCACTCAGCCTGAAATTCCCGGAGACAAATCCATGGGCAAATGCAGCAGAGGATTATGCAGTAGGAACAGTGATCACAGGAAAAGTTGCAAGAATGACAGACTTCGAGCATTCGTTGAATTAGCTCCTGGAGTAGATGCGTTACTTCATGTTTCACAGATTTCAAGAGCTCATGTTGACAAACCGTCGGATGTACTTTCAGTAGGACAGGAGATCACAGCTCAGGTCGTAGACCTGAACGAAGCTGAGAAGAAGATCAGCCTGAGCATGAAAGCGTTAGAACAGCCGGAAGAAGCTTCTGAAGAGACAGACGCTGAATAATATTGTGACAGATATACAAGGATAGAGGTGATTTCCTCTATCCTTTCTGAAAGCTAAAGATAACAATGAGCCGGGATAAGTAAAAAGGCTCAATGATGTACTATCTTGGGAAACCTGCCTATGGCAGGTTTTCTGTGCGTATGTGCATTTGTTAAAAAAATGCAACAAGATGTTCATGAAAATATACAATGGAATTAGTCACTTTCTATAGAAAATTGTCTATTTTTCCTGTATATTATATAAAGAGTAAATAGGAAGGAAGGAAAAAAAGGATGGCATTGTTAACATTTAAGGGTGGTATTCACCCGGATGACGGAAGAGCCTGGCTAAAGATAAGGCAATTGTCGATGTAAAACCTAAAGGGCGATCTGGTGTACCCTGTATCACAGCATATCGGTGCTCCGGCAAATCCTGTGGTAGCTGTTGGCGATCATGTTTTAAAAGGCCAGATGATAGCAGAAGCAGGAGGATTTGTGTCTGCTCCGATCTATGCATCTGTATCCGGAACAGTAAAGGCAATTGCACCACATCTGAATCCGACAGGAGGAAGAGTGAACAGTATCGTGATCGAAAATGATGGCGAATACAAAGAAGTGGAATGTCCAGCTGTAACTCCGTTAGAAGACATGAGCAAGGAAGATATCCTGAATGCGATTGGAACAGCGGGAGTAGTAGGTATGGGTGGTGCCGGTTTCCCTACGAGAGTAAAACTTTCACCAAAGGAACCGGAAAAGATTGATTACATCATTGCAAACTGTGCGGAGTGTGAGCCATATATCACAGCTGACTACAGAACAATGATCGAGACTCGGAAAAGCTGGTCGGAGGAATGAAGATCATTCTCCGTCTGTTCGACAACGCAAAAGGAATCTTTGGCGTAGAGGACAACAAACCGGATTGTATCGAAAATTAAAAGAACTGACGAAAGATGAACCACGTATCGAAGTGATGGCTCTGAAGACCAAAATATCCTCAGGGTGGTGAGCGTCAGCTTATCTATGCAACAACAGGACGTGCGATCAATTCTGCAATGCTTCCGGCAGATGCAGGATGCGTCGTAGATAACGTGGCTACAATGGTAAGTGTTTACCAGGCAGTGGTAGAAGGAAAGCCTTCTATGGAGCGTGTAGTGACAGTCAGTGGTGATGCGGTTGCAGAACCAGGTAACTTCCGAGTTCCGTTTGGTATGAACCAGCAGGAACTGGTAGAAGCAGCAGGAGGATTTAAGACAGAGCCTGAGAAACTGATCTCCGGTGGTCCGATGATGGGATTCTCCATGTTCTCATTAGATGTACCTGTAACAAAGACATCTTCATCAATTCTTGGATTTACCAAAGATGAAGTGGCTAAGATGGAGCCGTCTGCATGTATCAACTGCGGACGCTGTGTAGACGCCTGTCCAAGCCGCCTGATTCCATCGAGACTGGCGGATTATGCAGAACATCATGACGAAGAGAAGTTTACAAAACATGAAGGACTGGAATGTATGGAATGTGGTTCGTGCAGTTTCGTATGTCCGGCAAAACGGCCGCTGAAACAGGCAATCGGATCTATGAGAAAGATTGCTTTGGCGAACCGTAGAAAGAAAAAATAAAACAAGAAAGAAGAAGAGGTGAACAAAAGTGAGTGAGAACAATTTGAAAATGTCATCTTCACCACATATTCGTTCCAAAGCGACTACCAGTAATCATTATGATGCTGGTGGCCATCGCACTGTTGCCGGCATCTGCATTTGGTGTATGGAATTTTGGACTGCCGGCATTCGGAATGCTGGTTACAACAACGGTTGTAGCAGTATTGACGGAATACATATACGAAAAAAATTAATGCACAAGAAGATTACGATCAATGACTGGAGTGCAGCAGTAACAGGACTGTTACTCGGACTGAATATGCCTCCTACAGCTCCGTGGTGGATGGGAGCAATCGGTAGTGTATTTGCTATCCTGATTGTAAAAACAGTTATTCGGAGGTCTGGGACAGAACTTTATGAACCCGGCTCTCGGCGCAAGATGTTTCCTTCTGCTTTCATTTACAAGCCAGATGACAAGCTTTGTATATATGATGGTGTGACAGGGGCTACACCACTTGCACAGTTAAAAAGCAGGTAATACAGTGAATACGATGGATATGCTGATCGGTAGAATTCCTGGAACAATCGGTGAGACATCCGTGATCGCAATCGTGATCGGAGCAATCTTCCTGATCCTTATGGGAGTAATTGATCTCAGAATTCCTGGAACATACATTGTTACATTTGTGATCTTTGTCGGAATCTTCGGACATATTGCAAATCCTGATGTTGGATTCTTTGATCCACAGTACATCACAGCACATCTCTGCGGAGGCGGACTGATGCTTGGTGCATGGTTCATGGCAACCGATTATGTAACATCTCCGATCACACCGAAAGGACAGTTTGTATACGGTATTATCCTTGGTGTGTTAACAGGTCTGTTCCGTCTGTTTGGCGGTTCCGCAGAAGGAGTTTCTTATGCGATCATCATCAGTAACCTTCTGGTGCCATTGATCGAGAGAGTTACTCTTCCAAAACCATTTGGTAAAGGAGGAGAAAAATAATGAATAAGATTATCAAAAGAATACACTGATCCTTACACTGATTACTGTAATTGCAGGATTCCTTCTTGGTGCGGTATATGAAGTTACCAAGACTCCGATCGCACAGTCACAGGAGACAGCCAAAAAAGAAGCATGGCAGGCAGTATTTTCAGATGTAAAACTGGATGATTTCAAAGCAGAAGATGTAGATCAGAAGGCTGCAGATAAAGCTGTAAAAAGATATGGGTGTTAATGCAACTATTGACGAAGTCTGTACAGTTGGTGATACAGGATATGTCATCACAACAACAGACAAAGACGGATTCGGCGGCAATATCCAGATTACAGTTGGTATTAAGAAAGACGGTACGATCAACGGTGTATCTATTCTTTCTATCAGCGAGACAGCAGGTCTTGGTATGAAAGCTACAGAGCCTTCATTCTATAACCAGTATGTAAATAAAAAAGCTGATAAATTCGTAGTTTCCAAAGACGGTGGCGACGGAGAACAGATTGATGCCTTAAGTGGTGCAACCATTACTTCAAGAGCTGTAACAGGAGCTGTCAATGCAGCACTCGGATATTATCAGAATGCATTTAAATAAACAGGAGGTAGTTAGTCATGAATAAATGTACTGAAAGAGTATATAACGGTCTGATCAAAGAAAATCCTACCTTCGTTCTGATGTTAGGAATGTGTCCGACCCTGGCGGTAACAACATCCGCTATTAACGGTTTAGGTATGGGACTGTCCACAACAGTCGTACTTGTACTGTCGAATATGTTGATCTCTATGTTACGTAAGGTGATTCCGGATTCAGTCAGAATGCCGGCATTCATCGTAGTCGTAGCATCTTTCGTAACAATTGTACAGTTCCTTTTAGAGGATTTGTTCCAAGTCTGTATGATTCACTTGGACTTTACATCCCGCTGATCGTTGTTAACTGTATCATCCTTGGACGTGCAGAAAGCTATGCTTCTAAGAACCCGGTAATCCCGTCTATGTTTGATGGTATTGGTATGGGACTTGGATTTACATTTGGTCTTACCTGTATCGCGATCGTGCGTGAGTTTATCGGAACCGGAGCAATCTTCGGTGTTCAGATTCTTCCACTTGCAGACGCAGCAGCAGGAAAAGGCGGATATGTACCGGTAACAATCTTCATCCTGCCGGCAGGAGCATTCCTTGTTCTTGCATTCCTGGTTGCAGGTATGAACAGACTGAAGAGACACGCAGCACAGAAAGGCAAGAAGATTGCCGAGCCACAGGGATGCGGCACAGACTGTGCATCATGCGGCGGATGCGGAAGCAAAAGTATTCCCGACAGGGAATGAAGAGTAGGAGGAGTACATAGTATGAAAGAGTTATTGATTATTGCAATTGGTTCAGCTATCGTAAATAACGTTGTACTCAGCCAGTTCCTTGGAATCTGTCCGTTCCTGGGTGTTTCGAAGAAGGTTGAGACTGCAACCGGTATGGGTGGAGCAGTTGTATTCGTTATCACATTATCATCATTCTTTACGGGACTGATCTATAAATTCATCCTGGTTCCGCTGGGATTTGAATATCTGCAGACAATCGTATTCATTCTGTTTATCGCAGCTCTGGTACAGTTTGTAGAAATGTTCCTGAAGAAGAGTATGCCATCCCTTTACAATGCACTTGGTGTGTATCTTCCACTGATCACAACAAACTGTGCGGTTCTTGGTGTGGCACTTACAAATGTTCAGAAAGAATATTCTATCTTAGAAGGTGTTGTCAATGGTATTGGTACATCTGTCGGATTCCTGATCGCGATCGTGATCATGGCCGGTATCCGTGAGAAGATGGAATACAATGATATTTCAGAGTCCTTCCAGGGAACTCCGATCGTACTGATCACAGCTTGTCTGATGGCGATCGCGTTCTGTGGATTCTCAGGATTAATTTAGGAGGAGGCAGACAATGAGTGTTACAGGTATTATTCTTGCGGCAGTTATCGTAGGAGGCACCGGATTATTCATTGGTGTATTCCTCGGTGTTGCCGGCAAGAAATTTGCGGTAGAGGTAGATGAAAGGGAAGAGGCCATCCTTGGTGTACTTCCTGGAAATAACTGCGGTGGCTGTGGTTATGCCGGATGTTCCGGACTTGCAGCAGCAATCGTAAAAGGAGAAGCTGAAGTCGGCGGATGTCCGGTCGGAGGCGCTCCGGTAGCAGCAAAAGTCGGAGAGATCATGGGAGTTGCTGCAGGTGCACAGGTACACGAAGTTGCATTTGTAAAATGTGGCGGAGACTGTGAAAAAGCAAAACAGGAATATGAATATCACGGACTGAGCGACTGTACTATGGTCAACATGATGCAGGATGGCGGACCGAAAGCCTGTTCTTATGGATGTCTTGGAGACGGAAGCTGTGTTCAGGCATGTCCGTTCGATGCGATCCATATCGTAGACGGAATTGCAGTAGTCGACAAAGAAGCATGTAAAGCCTGTGGTAAATGTGTAGCTGTATGTCCAAAACACCTGATCGAGATCGTGCCATATGATCAGAAGCATCTGGTAAAATGTAATTCACAGGACAAAGGTAAAGCAGTTATGCAGGCATGTACAGCAGGATGTATCGGATGTAAGATGTGTGAGAAAGCATGTAAGTTTGAAGCTGTTACAGTGGAAAATAACATTGCGCACATCGACTACGAGAAATGTAAAGACTGTGGTGCCTGTGCAGTAAAATGTCCGAAGAAAGTTATCTCATAACAGGATGAAAAAGATATTGAAAGACGGATTTGTATTATTAAAAAATGATATAAAGAAGGCAAAATGGGCGGTTATATTTATAATCGCCTATTTTGTATTTGGAAGTCAATTTCTGCCGGGTATCTGCCCTATGGTCTGGATCACGGGATTTCCCTGTCCGGCATGCGGACTTACAAGAGCAGGAATCCGGCTTTTGCATCTGGACTTCAAAGGAGCATGGAAGATGCATCCGTTTATCTATGCATTTGCAGCAGGTGTGGTGATATTTGCATGGGAACGGTATATCTGTAAGAAGCCGGTTGGAAAATGGTTTAAGACAGGATGTATTGTGTGTGTGGTTCTTATGGTGATTTACTACGTGTGGCGTATGTATCGGTATTTTCGGACCAGCCGCCAATGAGTTATTACCACTATAATCTGCTTCGACTGCTCATGGATGTTGCGTTCGGAGGCCTGAAATGATAAGATAGACGCAAAAATAAATAAGGCAAAGGAGAAATGACAGATGGATGAAGAAAATAAGCAGGTAACCGCTGACGAGGTCTACAGTTACGGTGAATCAACAGAAGAACCGGCAGGAGAGCCGGAAGAGAAGGCGGAACCAGAGCCGGAAACAACTGGATCAGAGGATTCACAGGATAATAAATTCGTATATCAGGACAATCAATACGATTACAGCCAGCAGTACAGCCGGAACAGAAATGAGCAGTCAGACAACTCTCCAATGGACTTAAAAGACTGGATACTGACATTGATCGTATTACTGATCCCGTGTGTTGGAATAGTCATGTATTTCGTATGGGCATTTGAAAGTAACGGTAATATTAACCGGAGAAACTTCTGCAGAGCACAGCTGATCATATTCGCAGTATTACTGGGGATTTATCTGGTGTTGTTTATGCTGTTCGGCATGGTTGCATTTAGCCGGGTGGTGGGCTATTAAATTTGTTTGGGATTTAATTTATTAACGTAGTTGGCCTCTCAATCTTGAAGAAAACAGTATAAAGTGGTTCTGGTTCAGGTTCCATGCTCTAAGAAAAACTAAAGAGCCAGAATCTCCTAAAAGCAAAGGAACTACGCTCAAACTCGGCGTTCGCCTCAAACACGTTCGCTTCGTTCCTTTAACGGAGATTCTGACTCTCTAACTTTTCCTAAGAGCATTCCACATTCACCAGAACCACTTTATACTGTTTTCTTCAAGTCGTGACTGGCTGTGGATGTTAAGAAATAAAATGCCCGGAAGTGTAACCCGGTGGAGGCCACTACGGTTACGCATTTGCCAGTTCATTCGTAAGGCATTTGATACACACGGAATAAAGCTTGGAAAGGCGTTCCAGTGAATGTGAAAGAGGCGTTGGTAATTCTTAAGGGGGTAAAATTCTGCGTTAGGTTTTCAAAATTTGACTGTCTGAGGCGTATGCCGAGTTTCAAATTTTGAAAGCCTGCTTTTTAGCAGAATTTTGCCCCTTTAGAATTGACCCGCCGATGGAACCTGAGCAGGAACGCCTTTCCAAGCTTTATTCCGGTTCGGGTATCCACAGCCTTCCTGAATTAAATCCCAATTTAATTAAATCCCAATTTTATGCACCTTCTCATCATCCGTAATAAATATCGCCTTCACTCCATCCATACTCTGGATCAGTTCCATTCCTTTCTCGTATCCCAGTAGAAAGCAGGTTGTGCTGAGTGCATCTGCTTTTTGTAGAAGAGTCTGTGATGATCGATACACTGTAAAGATTGTTCTCACACGGATATCCGGTTCGTGGATCCAGGATGTGATGATATAGTTTTCCGTTTTTCTTAAAATACCGTTCATAGATTCCGGAAGTTACAACTGTCTGGTCTTTTAACTGTACAGAGGTGATAGCTTCACCGGATTCATCGAAAGGTTTCTGGATTCCGATGTTGTATTTGCTTCCGTCGGGTTTGGTGCCGATGACATCAACATTTCCTCCAAGATTGATGATCGCATGTTTTATCCCTTGCTTTTTGAGATATGTTTTCACCTGGTCGGCAATGTATCCTTTGGCGATGGCTCCCAGATCGATGCCGGCTTCGGGATCTTCCAGTGTAACGGTGTTATCCTGAATGTCGACCTTTGTGTAATCAACGTGGCTTACGGCCTGGGCAATGGCATCGGAAGATGGAACCGTTGGTTTATCTGCCTTGAAATCCCAGAGAGCCGATACTGGTTCAATGGTGAGATCAAAGGCACCGCCGGAAAGTTCGCTGTAATGGATACCCTCCTGAATAAGATTGGCCGTTTCGGAAGAGACAGTGAAGGGCTGACCGTTTGCGTGGTTTAATTTATAAAGTTCACTGTCTGTATTGGTGGTGGAGAACATTGTGTCATATTTTTCGCAAAGTTTCTTCAGACCATCCAGAATACTTTCATCTGCAGGATCAAGGATCTGGATCTTGATGACAGTGTCAAAGAGCATATCGGTATAAGTAAGATCCTGATCGGTCTGTGTACTGCTTTTTGCGCCGGAGCATCCGGTCAAGAGAAGAGCAGAGGCAGTGAGAACCGCACTGAGTGTTTTTATGATATTATTTTTTTTTACATTTCATAATACTAATAACCTCGTAGTTGATGATTTTCTATCATGTATTTACATAACTTGTAGTATAACATGAAAAAAACAGATGCAAACCAAACATATTTTCTTTTTTGTTGAATGGGACAATTTCTTGTGATAGAATAGTACCGTTAGTGGACAAGGAGAGAACGTATGAATTGGAAGAAAAAAAGATGTGGTTCTTATATTGACAGTTCTTTTGATTGCCGGTGCAGCTTTTGGTGTACATGAATTTGCCGGCGGGGGATGGAGCTGATACCGTGACTGTGAAAGTGGATGGTAAGGTGACAGGAACCTATCCGCTCGCAAAGGATCAGAAGATTAGGATCAATGGCGGTACGAATATACTTACGATAAAGAACGGAAAAGCGAAGATGACAGATGCAGACTGTCCGGATCAGTTGTGTGTACATCAGAAAGCAGCTTCAAAGAATCAAAGAGCATTATCTGTCTGCCGAATAAAGTAGTGGTTGAGGTAGACGGAAGTGAAGAAAGGTGAATTCGATGCAGTGGCAAATTAGGGAGGAACATTGTGAAGAACAGAGTGGCATATTTTGGAGTGTTTACGGCACTGGCGCTGATATTCAGCTATATATGGAGACGTTGATCCCTATCAATTTCGGAATCCGGGTGAAGCTCGGGCTTGCGAATCTGGTGATCGTGATCGCGTTATATAAGATGAAGCTGACGGAAGGGTATATCTGTTGTCTGTGGTCAGAGTGCTACTGTCAGGATTCATATTTGGAAATTATTTCAGTATCATTTACAGCCTGGCCGGTGGATTGTTAAGTCTGACGGTAATGGCACTCTTGAAGAAGAGCAAAAGGATTCAGTGTGATGGGAATCAGCGTGGCGGGCGGAGTGTTCCACAATGTGGGACAGCTGATCGTTGCAATGCTTTGTGGTGGAGACATTCAGTGTCGGTTATTATTTCCCGGTGCTTCTGGTCGCAGGACTGATTACCGGACTGGTGATCGGGATCGTGTCGGCGGGAAATGTTGAAGAGAATTAAGAATATACAGTTTTGATGGAGGAACTATGATTACATATATACGTGGAATTCTGAAGGAATGGAAGAAGACAAGGTCATTGTAGATGTCGGCGGTGTCGGATATGGAATCTACATGGCAGGGACCGCAATGGGCAGGCTTCCGGCTCTTGAAAAAGAAGTAAAGATCCACACCTATCTGCATGTAAAGGAAGATCTGATGCAGTTATATGGCTTTCTTACAAGGGATGAACTCCGTGTATTCCGGCTTCTGATCGGTGTCAGCGGGATCGGGACCGAAAGGCGGTCTTGGAATTCTTTCGGCACTCGGACCCGATGATCTGAGATTTGCGGTTGCATCGAATGATGTAAAGGCAATACAGGCGCACCGGGAATCGGTAAAAAAAGACGGCGGAGAAGCTGATTCTGGAATTAAAAGACAAGTTGAAGCTGGAGGATGCGCTTGAGAATACCGCGAATGCAGTGCAGAACACGGCGGATACATCTGCAGGCATGGCAAATGAGATGACAGGAGAAGCGGTACAGGCACTGGTTGCACTCGGGTATGGCAATACCGAGGCATTAAAAGCAGTCAGACAGGTAGAGATTACGGAAGAAATGAGTGTGGAAGATGTTCTCCGTCAGTCTCTGAAATATATGTTGTAGAAGGTAAGGCAGACAGATGAGCAGAAGAATTATGACGACTGAGAATCTGGAAGAAGATGTCAGGATCGAGAATCATTTAAGACCTCAGCTTCTGGAAGATTACATTGGTCAGGCAAAAGCAAAAGAAATGCTGAAGATTTATATTGAAGCGGCAAAGGCGAGGGGCGAGGCACTGGATCATCTTTTGTTCTATGGACCTCCGGGACTTGGAAAGACGACACTTGCGGGAATCATTGCCAATGAGATGAATGTAAATATGAAGATCACATCAGGACCGGCGATCGAAAAGCCGGGAGAGATGGCGGCAATCCTGAATAACCTGCAGGAAGGGGATGTCCTTTTTGTAGATGAGATTCACCGCCTGAACCGTCAGGTGGAGGAAGTTTTGTATCCGGCAATGGAAGACTATGCAATCGATATTATGATCGGAAAGGGCGCTTCGGCAAGATCGATCCGTCTGGATCTCCCAAAATTCACCCTGGTAGGGGCAACGACAAGGGCAGGTATGCTGACAGCGCCTTTGAGGGACCGCTTCGGTGTGGTGACCAGGATGGAATATTATACGGTCGAAGAACTGAAGATGATCATTTTACGTTCGGCAAAGGTTCTGGAAGTCGGGATTGATGAAAATGGTGCATATGCGATGGCGAGACGTTCAGGCGGGGACTCCGAGACTTGCCAATCGTCTGTTAAAGCGTGTCCGGGATTTTGCCCAGGTGAAATATGACGGCTACATCACAGAAGAAGTGGCGGATTATGCACTGGATCTTCTGGACGTGGATAAGGAAGGTCTGGATCAGACAGACAGAGGGATCCTTTTGGCGATGATCGGAAAACTCCGGCGGCGGTCCTGGTCGGATTGGAGACGCTGGCGGCATCTTTCGGAGAGGATCCGGGAACGATTGAGGATGTATGTACGAGCCATATCTGTTGAAGAATGGGTTTATTCAGAGAACTCAAGAGGAAGAGTCGTGACGGATGCGGCATATGCCCATCTGGGAATTTGTAAGGAAAATGAAAAAATAGTTGGTTTTTCTTACAGATTAGTTTATAATAGTTATCAGAAATTATGAAAGTTCGAGGAGGCTTTATGGCATCATCAAAAACTATACAGAAGTATTAATAGGAGGAAAGGTTTTTACTTTAAGTGGATTTGAAAGTGAAGACTATTTACAGAAAGTTTCTACATATTTGAACCATAAGCTGGACGAATGCAGCAATAGTGAGGGATATCGTAAAGCAGAGCGCAGAGACCAGAAGTATTCTGCTGGCGCTGAACATTGCGGACGATTATTTTAAGGCGAAGAAGCAGGGCGGTACACTGGAAAGTGATATCGAGGCAAAAGATAAAGAGATGTATGACTTAAAGCATGAACTGATATCCGTTCAGATCAAGCTGGAGAATGCAGAGAAAGCGATGGACAAGCTGAAGGAAGAGAATAAGGAACTTCAGATGAAGATCGTACAGCTGGAAACAGAGATTAAGAATAATAAGTAAGAATTAGGTTGTCACACGACAGCCTTTTTACAAGAAAGAAAAGACAGGATAAGAGACTATGAACAGAGTGGTAGAGATATTGGCACCAGCAGGTTCGATGGAATGCCTGCAGGCAGCAATAGCCGCAGGTGCGGATGCATACCGGCGGTACCAGATTTGGAGCAAGGGCATATGCACAGAATCTTTCGGAAGAAGATATGGTGCAGGCAATTGAATACGTACATATTCACAGAAGAAAGATATATATGACGGTGAATACACTTCTGAAAGACAGGGAGATGGAGGAATTGTATGCATATCTGCTTCCGTATTACAGAGCGGGACTGGATGGAGTGATCGTACAGGATATCGGTGCGGTAAAGTATATCAGAGAGCATTTTCCCAAGATGCCGGTACATGCAAGTACACAGATGACCATTACCAATACGCTCGGAGCGGATCATTTAAAACAATACGGAATCACGAGAGTCGTGCCGGCGAGAGAACTTTCGCTCGGGAAATCCGTGATATGAAGAGACAGACGGACTGGAGATGGAATGTTTTGTACATGGAGCACTGTGCTATTGTTATTCCGGACAGTGCCTTCTGAGCAGTATGATCGGCGGACGGGAGCGGCAACAGAGGACAGTGCGCACAGCCATGCCGTCTTCCTTATCAGATAGATGGAAAGAAACCGGCAGATCTGATGAGTCTGAAGGATCTGTGTACAATAGACATTTTTGCCGGAACTGATCGATGCGGGGGTTGATTCATTTAAGATAGAAGGAAGAATGAAGCAGCCGGAATATGTCTATACGGTTGTAAAGATGTATCGGAAATATGCGGATCATTATCTTAAGCTTCAGAAAGAAGGAAAAAGACAGATCGGCATACCGGGTGTCAGAGGCTGATAAACGGGAACTGCTTGCTGCTTACCAGAGGCGTGGTTATTGTGAGGGCTACTATCATCAGCATAACGGCAGAGATATGATATCATTGAAGCGTCCGAAGAATGCCAAAGATGGCAACACTGAGGAAAAACCGTGGCAGGATATAAAAGTACAAGCAAAAAAATTAATGGTATTTTAACATTTTCTGTCGGAAAGCGTGCTAAACTAACAGTATCGTATGGCAATATTACCGTGGAATGTACCGGTCAGGAAGTTCAGGAAGCGCAAAAGCAGCCGTTGGATCCGAAAAGAATTGAAAAACAGATGAGAAAGACCGGTAATACAGAGTTTGTGTTTGAACGTCTGAAGATCCATACAGAAGGAAATGTGTCCCTGCCGATGCAGGCGCTGAATGAACTGCGAAGAGAAGGAATCAAAGAACTGACAGAGAAGATACAGATGCAATACCGGAGAGAAGAAACGGATTGTGAGACAGAAATAAAAAAACCGTGGAAAGAACAGCACCGGAAAGGAATGCAGTATATCTGCGTCTGTGCAGTCAAAAGCACCAGCTTGAGGCAGCGGTAAACAGCGGAGTACGGTGTGTATCTGGATGAGGAGATAGAATTTGAACGTGAAAACGGCGTACAGTATTTCCCTTGCGATGCCATACATTTTCGGGGAACGTACGATCCGCAGATATGAACGTATGTAT
>VOFG01004001.1_pt1 | contig 35897 bp, 72 predicted proteins | sample 5384171 | NCBI WGS metagenome assembly VOFG01 (sample SAMN12384726, study PRJNA508395) | human gut metagenome | isolation source: healthy gut F | host: Homo sapiens
GACTGGAACCACTGGCAAATATCATTATGCTTCAAATGACAGACAAACCGATTGAAGAAGAAGCAAGGCGTTTTTATCCGAAGAAAAAAAGGTGTGAAACCTGTAGCAGATGCGATCAATGGAGCCAAAGATATTATTGCAGAGCACGATTTCTGATGATGCAGATTACCGTATTTATCTCCGTAAACTGACCATGGAAAGAGGGTTCTGTCGCTTCAAAAGAAAAAACCGGAAGAATCTTCTGTTTACGAAATGTATTATGAATTTGAAGAACCTGCGGAAAAGCTGGCAGGGCATCGTGTGCTTGCCATTAAAACCGAGGAGAAAAGGAGAAATTTCTGACAGTAAAAGTGCAGGCACCGGAAGAAGAAAATGGGATTCTTGCGTTATTCAGAAAAAGGTGATCGTGAACGAAAATATATATACAACGGAATTATTAAAAGAGACGGTGGAGGACAGCTACAAGCGTCTGATCGCCCCGGCCATTGAGCGTGAGATCCGAATGAATCTGACAGAAAAGGCGGAGAATGGAGCGATCCATGTCTTTGGAAAAAACCTTGAGCAGCTTCTGATGCAGCCTCCTATCGTAGGCAAAGTTGTCCTCGGCTGGGACCCGGCATTCCGTACAGGATGCAAGCTGGCAGTCGTAGATCAGACCGGAAAAGGTGATCTGGATACGACGGTTATTTATCCGACAGCTCCTACAAACCGAAGAAGATCCAGGCAGTAAGGATCTTTGAAAAAGATTATTCCAAAGTACCATATTTCTCTGATTTCTCTTGGAAATGGAACAGCGTCCAGGGAGTCTGAAGCAGATTCATTGTAGAATTATTGAAAGAGATTCCGGAGAAAGTACAGTATGTGATCACAAACGAGGCAGGTGCATCTGTATATTCCGCGAGCAAGCTGGCTACAGAGGAGTTCCCGAATTTTGACGTAGGACAGAGAAGTGCAGCTTCTATTGCAAGACGTCTTCAGGATCCGCTTGCAGAACTTGTAAAGATCGATCCGCAGTCGATCGGTGTCGGGCAGTATCAGCATGATATGAACCAGAAGAAGCTGGGAGAATCATTAAAATGGTGTAGTTGAGGACTGTGTAAATAAGGTTGGTGTGGATCTGAATACGGCGTCTGCATCACTTGCTTGAGTACATTTCCGGTATCAGTAAAAGTGATCGCAAAAATATTGTTGCTTACCGGGAAGAAAAATGGAAAGTTTGCCGACAGAGGGAACTTTTAAAAGTACCGAAGTTAGGGCCAAAAGCCTATGAGCAGTGTGCGGGATTCATGAGGATCACAGGGGAAAAAATCCGCTGGATGCGACACCAGTTCATCCGGAAAGCTTATGAAGCGGCAGAAAAGCTCCTGAAGAAGCAGGGATACAAAGCAGAGGATATTACAAACCATAAAATTAAAAACAGGGGCAGATGGCGATCAAAGATTATAAAAAGCTGGCAGAAGAACTGGAGATTGGAGAGATCACGTTGCGAGATATTGTAAAAAGAGCTGGAAAAACCGGCACGTGATCCACGTGATGAAATGCCAAAGCCGATTCTTCGTACCGATGTACTTGAAATGAAAGATCTGAAAGAGGGAATGGTTCTGAAAGGAACCGTCAGAAATGTCATTGATTTTGGCGCATTTGTGGATATCGGAGTAAGAGCCTGTCTCTGACCTGTCCAATGGAGAGAAGTCCTACCTTGAAGTCAGACGATCTTCCAGTCCAAGACCAAGAATTTTCAGCAGTTCTTTGTATTCTTCACGCTCTTTCTTTGTGATTCCGGTTTCAGGAGAAACGGGATTTTGCCGCGGCGTTTGGCAAGGGCAAGATTTTCCTCAATACCCATAGTAGCAGCAGTACCAGTCATAGGATCCTGGAAAACACGTCCAAGATATGTAGCACGTTTGTGTTCGGAAATTTGGTAACATCGATTCCGTCGATAATGATCTGTCCTTCATCAACCGGCCAGGTTCCTGCAACAGCATTTCAGCATGGTGGATTTACCGGCTCCATTACCACCGATAACTGTAACAAAATCACCTTCATTCAAAGTGAGGTTCAGACCGTTCAAGCCACTTTTTCATTGATGGTTCCCGGGATTAAATGTTTTATAGATATGTTTTTAAGTTCAAGCATTTTTATTTACCTCCCCTTTTGCTGGTTTTTAAAGTATTTGCCTTTCCAGTATGGGAACTGCAAGGAAGAGAGCAACTACGATTGCGGACAGCATCTTCAGCAGGTCTGTATCGATTCCGAGCCAGATAACAATCTGGAGTACCAGATAATACAGGATGGAACCAAAAGCAACGCTCAGCAGGCGAAGTGCAAAGTTGCGGAAAATTTTTCCGAAGATCGCTTCGCCAATGATGACAGCGGCAAGACCGATAACGATAGCTCCACGTCCCATGTTGATATCGGCAAATCCCTGATACTGCTGCAAAGAGTGCACTGGAAAGAGCAACCAGTCCGTTGGAGATCATAAGACCGAGTACCTTGTTCATACATCTGGTGTTGATACCCTGTGCACGGGACATGTTCGGGTTACATCCGGTCGCACGCAGAGAACATCCGAGCTCAGTACCGAAGAACCAGTACAGGATCGCGATCAGAACAACGATAAAACAGCTACGATAAAATGGTGTTCTGGTAAAAGGAACATTTTTGACATTTCGAAGGGAAACAAGAAGGTTGTATTTGTTTCCGTTGACTGCCTGGTTTGCTTTGCCCATGATCTTCAGGTTGAATGGAGTAAAGGGAAAGCTGGGTCAGGATTCCAGCGAGGATCGCAGGGATTCCCATGAAAGTGTGGAAGATACCTGTAGCGAGACCGGCAAGCATTCCTGCGCCGGTTGCAGCAAGCATGATACCCAGACACTGTGACCGCTCATAAGCATCATAACGCAGACAGCACCGCCAGTACACATGGTGCCGTCAACAGTAAGGTCGGCTACATCGAGGATACGGAAGGTGAGATAAACACCAATTGCCATGATTCCCCAGATCAGACCCTGGGCAGCAGCACCTGGAAGTGCATTGATTAAGCTCATAATGTTCATTTTTATAGTTCCTCCTGATGAACACAGAAAGCGAGAAAGGTTATTCCTCTCCCGCTGTCAGTGTGAATTTGTGAGTTTAGATTAATTGTCAGAATTATTCAGCTTCTTCAGTTGTTGTGTCGTCGGCAGAATCTGCATCGGTACCTCGTCAGCTGCTGTATCATCTTTTCTTCGTCATCCTCGCACCGATTGCTACATAATCATCCGGACGGTGATTCCGAGCTCGTCACAGATCTCCGGGTTGTATTCTTTGGTGAACTGTGGAGCATATTCGATTGGCATTGTGGAAATGTCTTCTCCGTCAACGAGAACTTTGAGTGCCATTTTACCTGTAGCAACACCAAGGTCATAGTAGCTGATGGAAAGTGTAGCAACACCGCATCCGGAGCAGATTCCTTCTTCACCTGTGATTACCGGAACCTTTTCGCCGGAAGGCAGATGTTGTTGATCAGCTCGGTGTTGGAAGCTGCTGTGTTGTCTGTTGGAACATAGATGACATCACTCTCAGGGAGGCTGCTGTTGTAGCTACGGAAGAGAGATCGTTGGAATCAGAGAATGCATAATATTGCAGGTATATCCCAATTTTTCAAGAGCAGCCTTAACTGTATCTACCTGATACTGTGAGTTTGCCTCAGCAGAGCAGTAGAGAAGTCCTACGTTCTTTGGCATCTGGGAAGAGCTCGTTAAGCATTGCTGCCTGCTGCTCAAGTGGAGCAAGGTCTGATGTACCGGAAATGTTGGTTCCAACAGTGCCGTCGAAATCGTCAAGGTCAAGTGCAACACCATATTCAGTAACAGAAGTACCAAGAATCGGAATATCGCCTGTTCCAGCTGAAGCAGCCTGAAGTGAAGCAGTAGCGTTTGCAAGGATCAGGTCTACACCGTCAGAAACGAAGTCTGTGATGATAGTAGAACAGGTATTGGAATCACCCTGTGCGTTCTGCTCATCAAAATGTAACTTTGTCGCCAAGTTCTTCTGTGATGGCATCCTTGAATCCCTGAGTTGCTGCATCCAGTGCTTCGTGCTGTACAAGCTGACAGATACCGATATTGTAAGTTTTGTCGTCTGCTTTATCATCTGCAGCAAGCACGCTGACACTGCCCATGCCAGCTGTCATTGTTGCGGAAAGAACAACTGCTAAAATCTGCTTTTTCATTTTACTTCCTCCTGTACATGATATCGAATCACTTTTTTAAGAGTATAACGCTTTAACGCGAAAAAGTCAAGAAGTAAAAAGAATTCTGCAGAACAAAACGGGGCGATATTTAATAAAAAAGGAAATCACTTTTTTAAATATAAAAAATTTAGTTTGTCGAAAAAAAAATTTGATTTCTTGAATTTATTGACAATTTGAAATATCTTATTGTATATTAAAGATACTTGCAAGGAGGCGTAACAATTATGTTGTGCCTCTTTTTGTTCGGTAGTTGGAGACAGCATGAGAAGAAATGGAGGAAGAAGAATGAAAAAAGCATTGGCAATTGGACTTGCAGCAGCAATGACAGTTTCTATGTCTGCCCTGTATACGCAGGCGACAAGAAGGCGGAGCAGGGTTGCAAAGGAAGATCTTAAGATTGGCATTATTTACATCGGCGATGAAAATGATGCAGCAGCAGACCTTGCAGACCAGGGATGTCAGATTCTTCGCAAACAGCTTTGGACATGAAACTTATATTCTTGAAGCAGCAGGGGAATATCCGGACGTACAGTTCTGTCACGCAACAGGATATCAGGCAGCAAGAAGCGGACTTGACAACATGCACAACTACTTTACAGCAGTTTATGAATCCCGTTATGTATCCGGTGTAGTAGCAGGTCTGAAAACTGAATCAGATGATCGAGGACGGAACAATCAAAGAAGACCAGACAAAGATGGGTTATGTTGGTGCATTCCCGTACGCAGAGGTTATTTCCGGATATACTTCTTTCTACCTTGGAGCAAAGAGTGTATGCCCGTCCGTAACCATGAAAGTTATATCTACACAAACAGCTGGGCAAGCTTCGACCTTGAAAAGAAGCAGCAGAGTCCTTAATCGCAGACGGATGTTACTTTCAGCCAGCATGCAGATACAACAGGTGCTTCTACCGCTTGTGAAAAAGCAGGTGTTCAATCGTAGGATATAACGTATTGATATGACAACTGTTGCTCCGGACACAGGCATTAACATCTGCATCCATGGACTGGGGCCCATACTACACATATGCAGTAAAGTGCGTTATTGATGGAACAAAGCAATCGATACAGACTGGTGCAAAGGCTATGACGATGGCGCTGATAAGATCACACCAGCTGAACGACAAAGCAATTGCAAAGGGAACAAAAGAAAAAGTAAAAAGAAGTAGAGGACGCGATCAAAGATGGTTCTTTACATGTATTTGATACTTCTACATTTACAGTAGATGGAAAAGAGCTTGATTCATGGAAAGATGGCAGTGATACAGACATCAAAGATGGTTACTTCCATGAATCAGAGTTACGGTTCTGCACCGGCATTTGCTATCAACATTGATGGTATTGAGAGCGTAGAGAAATAAATAATCAGGCAGAGCTGCCTGCAATCTATTTGAAAGCATCAAAGGGGTTGCTGCAGGTTTCTTTTGATATTTTGAAGCAATTCAATTCCAAATCCACAAGCATAAAGAGGTTTATGTTTAGGAACAGGCGAATGCGATCGAGTGGGAAAAAATATTGAACAGAAATATTCGGGGAGTTTTGTTGTCAAACGACAGAATGATGGACTAAATCCACTGAGAAAAAGCATGGAGAGATTTTTCCAATCCTTGGAGAGAACGGAAGTGGCAAGACAACTCTGATGAATATGATATATGGAATTTATTTCCGGACGAAGGCCAGATTTTTGTGGATGGAAAGGTGTCTATCTGTTCACCAAAAGGATTCCTTTAATCTTGGAATCGGTATGGTGCACCAGCATTTTAAACTGGTTGATATTCTCACGGCAGCGGAGAATATTGTTCTCGGACTTCCGGGAAGGCAAAAAGTGTTCTGGATATGAAAAAGATCAGTTCAGGATATTCAGAAAGTGACCGAACGTTATGGCTTTGAGCTGGATCCGGATCAGAAAATTTATGAGATGTCCGTTTCCCAGAAACAGACCGTGGAGATCGTAAGGTGCTGTACCGCGGTGCCGATATTCTGATTCTGGACGAGCCTACGGCAGTTTAACACCACAGGAGGCAGACCGTTTATTTGACATTCTGAGAAATATGAGAGATGACGGATGTTCCATTATCATCATCACTCATAAATTAAGGAGGTTCTTGTCTCTTTCTGACCGTGTATCGGTTTTTAAGAAAAGGAAAATATATTGATACGGTGGAAACGAAAAATGCAACGGCAGAATCTCTAACTGAGATGATGGTCGGTGAAAAAATAGATCTGAATATAGAGCGCCCGGATCCGGTGAACCCTGTAAAACGTCTGGTGTCAGGTGTCTTTCCTGTGTGAACAAGGAGGGCGTAAAGACATTAAAGAATGGATCTATGTAAGCTTATGGAGGAGAGATTCTTGGTATCGCAGGCATTTGCCCGGAAGCGGACAGAAAGAACTCCTTGAGGCAGTTGCTGGACTTCAGATGACGGAATCGGGAAGTGTACGTTATATTACAGAAGATGGTGAAGGAAAGGAACTGGAGCATGAAACCGAAATGGATATTAAAAATGGGAGGTATGCATTATCCTTTGTCCCGGAGGACCGTCTCGGAATGGGATTAGTCGGTTCCATGGAATGACAGGCAATATGATGCTCCGTGGTTATAATGAAGGACGTGGAATTTTTTGCAAACCGCAAAGAGCCAAAGGAACTGGCACAAAAGATCGTAGAAAGCTTGAGGTATGACACCGAGCGTCAACACTCCGGTCACGTCGTCTTTCCGGTGGAAATGTACAGAAAGTTCTGGTAGGACGTGAATTTCCGCAGATCCTACGGTACTGATGGTGGCATATCCGGTGCGTGGACTGGATATCAACTCTTCACATGACGATTTACGATCTGTTAAATGAGCAGAAAAAAACGCGGGTTGCCGTAATCTGTGTTGGTGAGGATCTGGATGTATTTTGGAACTTTGTGATAAAATATTAGTGCTTTGTGGTGGAAAGATTCAGGTGTTGTAGATGCAAGAAAGACCACAAAAGGAAGAAAAATTGGTCTGTTGATGACGAAGGAAGAGGAGGAAAGGAGGCATGACAAGTGAACATTCAGTTTCAAAAAAAAGAACCGTTGGTTCATATCTCGAAAAGAGACAGGATCTCTTTTGGAAAGCATGGGGAATCCGCTTTATTGCAGTATTAATTTCTTTAGTAGTATGTGCATTGGTCATCGTTGCACTGACAAAGTTAAATCCTTTAGAAGTATATCGTTCGATCGCGGATGGAGCAGTCGGAACGGAAAGACGTTTGTGGGTGACGATCCGTGATACGATGATCCTACTGTGTATCGCAGTCGGACTGACACCGGCATTTAAAATGCGGTTTTGGAATATCGGAGCAGAAGGTCAGATCTTGATCGGAGCAGCCGCAGCTGCAGCCGTTATGATCTATGGCGGGGATTCGATGAGCAATGGTGTGTTACTGGTTGTGATGTTTTTAGCAGGACTTGCCGCAGGTTTAGTCTGGGGTCTGATCCCGGCAGTATTTAAAGCATTTTAAATACGAATGAGACACTGTTTACCCTGATGCTCAACTATGTTGCCATGCAGGTTGTCACTTACTGCATCGTATTCTGGGAAAACCCGAAAGGTTCCAATACGGTCGGCATTATCAATGCACCGACACAGGCAGGATGGCTTCCGGCACTTTTCGGATGGAAATATGGCTGGAATGTTGTGATTTACTGGCTGATCACAGTTTATGTTTATTTATCTCAAATACAGCAAAGCAGGGTTTTGAGATCGCGGTTGTCGGTGAAAGCGAAAATACTGCACGATATGCAGGAATCATGTAAAAAAAGTTATTATCCGTACCATGGCAATTTCAGGTGCGATCTGTGGTATTGCAGGATTTGTTATTGTAAGTGGTGCGAGCCATACAATTTCCACTGCAACAGCAGGAGGACGTGGGATTTACCGCCATTATTGTTGCGTGGCTGTCCAAATTCAATACGTTTATTATGATAGCTTAGTATCTTTTGGTATGGTATTTATGAATCAGGGTGCTGTTCAGATCGCAACACAGTATGGATTGAATGAAAATGCTTCTGATGTACTTCTTGGAATTATTCTGTTTTTCCTGATCGGACAGAATTCTTCATTAATTATCAAAGTAAAGTTCGTACAAAGAGATAGGAGGTGGATGCGATGAGTGTACTGACCATTTTTATCCAGAAAGCAATTGTCCAGGGCATCTGTAATTCTATGGTGCGCTTGGTGAGATTATGACAGAGAAGACAGGAAACCTGAACCTTGGTATTCCGGGAATCATGTATATGGGTGGAATTGCCGGACTTATGGGTGCTTTTCTTCTATGAGAAAGACAATCCGGATCCGAATGCTTTATAGGAGTGCTGATTTCTTTTTCTGTGCTTTTGCCTGTGCATGATCGGTGGTCTGATCTACAGTATCCTGACGATCACACTTCGTGTAAACCAGAACGTAACAGGTCTTGCCCTTACCATCTTTGGTACTGGATTTGGTAACTTCTTTGGTGGTTCCATTTCCAAACTTGCCGGTGGTGTCGGACAGATTTCTGTTAGGGTAACAGGAATGCCTATACGGCAAAATTCCGGACTTTCCCAAATTCCGGTAGATCGGACCGATATTATTTAACTATGGATTTATGACTTATCTCTGTGTTATCGTTGCCGTAGTTCTTTCTTTTTTCCTGTTTAAGACAAGAATGGGACTGAACCTTCGTGCGATCGGGAGAAACCCGGGAACTGCAGATGCAGCCGGTATCAACGTTATCAAATACAAATATCTGTCTACCTGTATCGGCGCAGGCCTGGCAGGACTTGGGGGACTTTATTTGTAATGGAATACTCCGGCGGAACCTGGACTGACAACGGTTTCGGTGACCGCGGCTGGCTGGCAGTCGCACTGGTTATCTTTGCACTGTGGAAACCGTTGAATGCCATCTGGGGAGCATTCCTCTTTGGAGCACTTTACATTCTGTACCTTTATATCCCGGGACTGGGACGAAGCATGCAGGAAGTGTTCAAGCTCTGCCGTATGTCGTAACCATCATCGTACTGGTATTTACAAGCTTCCGAAAGAAGAAAGAACATCAGCCGCCGGCTGCACTGGGATTACCGTATTTCAGAGAAGAACGATAACGGTTCTAAGGTAATAACCCGTGAGATACCCGGTTTTTATGCCATATAATTTTTATATTGCGTTGAAGGTAAATTGGTTGTATAATATCTCTCAGATAAAAGAAAATTCTTCGGGGCAGGGTGACCGGAATTTACAGCGGTTGGAATTCCCTACCGGCGGTAAAGTCCGCGACCCGCGTAAGGCGGCTGATCCGGTGACTGTTACATCAGAATTCCGGAACCGACAGTAAAGTCTGGATGAGAGAAGAACACGAATAATTCATACGTGCTCAGTACCCCGGGAAGATGATTCCGGGGATTTTTTACTGCAAAACCGATTTCTTTACAAATAAATTTTCTTTTAAAATTTTCTTTTAAAAAAGAACATTCAAAGGAGAGACAAGTATGAGTGAACAGGTTTTAAGAAATGGAAATGTAATGGAACGAAGCCGTACCAGGACGATTACACAGGTTGCGATGCTGGGAGCCCTTGCAGGTATCCTGATGAATTTTGAATTTCCAATTCCGTTCCTGGCGCCGTCTTTCTATCAGCTGGATTTCTCAGAAATCCCGGTGCTGGTAGGAGCTTTTGCGATGGGACCTGTGGCGGGTGCAGTGATCGAACTGGTCAAGATCCTGGTACATCTTGTAACAAAAGGAACCATGACCGCAGGTGTTGGTGATCTGGCAAACTTTATTTTCGGATGCACCTTCGTAATACCGGCAGGCATTATTTACAGACTCCACAATGTAAAGAGCCGTAAGCATGCAGTTGTGGGTATGGCAGTTGGTACAGTTTCTGACAACAATAGCAGCGTGTCTGATGAATGCTTTCGTTCTGCTTCCGGCATATGGCAAGGCTTTTGGAATGCAGATCGAAGCATTTATTGAAATGGGTGCAGCAGTTAACCATTCTGTCAACAGTCTTCTGGGATTTGTGGCACTGATCATTGTACCGTTTAACTTATTTAAATATATTCTGATTTCTGTAATCGTATTCTTTATTTACAAACGAATCCGTGTAGTTCTCAAGGTGACTGATTCTGACTTCTCGGATAACAGAAACTGAACCAGAGAGCACACAAATATATTGCACGGTGATCTCGTGCGGGAAAGAAGGTTCTCTCAATGGGAAAAATTCATGATGTACAAAAACTTACAGACAACCGTTTCGTCAATCTCTACCATGTAGATGCGACCAGCGTACACACAACACCCCGGTATCCTACTATGTGGCTTCCAGGGCGAAGGACATCCCGTCCCTCAAGCTCAGGACAGGACGTAATGATCCGGATGGCGTGATCATTTACAGTATCTATGGAGAAAAGAAAGACAAGGTTGTGCTGATCCGTCAGTACCGTTATGCACTGGGTGGATATATCTATGAATTCCCCGGCAGGTCTTGTAGAGCCAAATGAAGATTTCCATGAGGGAGCTGTCCGTGAGATGCATGAGGAGACTGGACTTAAGCTGGAACCTCTGAAGGTGGATCCGGCATATGAGAAGCCATACTTCACCACAATCGGTATGACCGATGAATCCTGTGCCACTGTCTATGGATATGCCAGCGGTAAGATCGGTAAGGATGCACAGGAAGATACGGAAGAAATCGAGGTTGTTCTTGCAGACCGCGACGAGGTCAGAAGGATCCTTAAGGAAGAAAATGTTGCCATCATGTGTGCTTACATGCTGATGCATTTTCTCAATGATGAGGAACCATTTGCGTTTCTGAATTAGTTGTACCATTAATTGTAACTGTTCACAGGTAATATCCCGCGAGGTGTTTTGGCATGAATATGCCAAAATCCCGAGATGTGTATTATACGGGTAAAATGCTATCACCGAAGGTGATTTGAATGTATTTTGACCAAGTTACTGTGAACGGAGTGAACAGTAACCATTAATTAAATAAAATAGCGGGTTGACAAATTCTCTGTGACCGTGTTATATTTTTGATTGGTTGTAGTGTGTAACTCGATTTAGGAGGCATTAACTATACATAACAAGGAGTGTTTATGTGTATTAGTGCCTTTTTTTGTACAAAAATACTGCACATACACATACTTACTCCCTAAAAAGACCCCATTTAGGGATGTGCAAAAAGCACAGGAAAAAAGGAGTATGTGAAATGAAGGACAAGATTTTTAGTGTTCTGCAGCGAGTGGGACGAAGCTTTATGCTCCCGATCGCGATCCTTCCGGTAGCCGGTCTTCTTCTCGGAATCGGAAGCTCATTTACTAATGCAACTACAATTGAAACCTATCATTTAACTAGCATCCTCGGTGAGGGAACCGTTCTGAATGCCCTCCTGATGATCATGAACAAAGTCGGAAGTGCAGTCTTTGATAACCTGCCTCTGATCTTTGCGGTTGGTGTTGCAATTGGTATGGCAAAGAAAGAAAAAGAAGTTGCAGCTTTATCAGCAGTTATCGCATTTTTCGTAATGAATACAGCGATCAATGCGATGCTGAAGTTACAGGACAGATTCTCGACAATGGGAGAGATTGCAGAGTCTGTGCTGGAAGGAACGATCACTTCTGTCTGTGGTATTCAGTCTTTGCAGATGGGTGTATTTGGCGGTATTATCGTAGGACTTGGTGTGGCAGCACTTCACAATAAGTTCTACAGGATCCACTTCCGAATGCACTGTCATTCTTCGGAGGGTCCAAGATTAAAACCGATCATTTCCACAATTGTATATATGTTTGTGGGAATTCTTCTTTACTTTGTATGGCCGGTTGTCCAGAACGGAATTTACGCGCTTGGCGGACTGGTAACAGGTTCCGGATATGTAGGAACTCTGATCTTCGGACTTATTAAGAGGGCTCTGATCCCGTTTGGCCTGCATCACGTATTCTACCTTCCTTTCTGGCAGACAGCTGTAGGCGGTACGATGGAAGTCGGCGGAAAGCTGATTCAGGGAGGTCAGAATATCTTCTTCGCACAGCTTGCAGACTCTGCAAATATTGCACACTTCAGTGCTGATGCTACCAGATATTTCTCAGGTGAGTTTATCTTTATGATCTTTGGTCTTCCGGGAGCAGCACTTGCTATGTATCAGTGTGCAAAACCTGAGAAAGAGAAAAAAGCAGCTGGTGGACTTCTTCTCTCCGCAGCACTGACATGTATGTTAACAGGTATTACAGAACCGCTGGAGTTCTCCTTCTTGTTTGTGGCTCCTGCACTGTTTGCGGTACAGGTAGTTCTTGCCGGAACAGCATACATGATCGCGCATATGCTGAACATTGCGGTAGGACTTACATTCTCAGGCGGACTGCTCGACTTCTTCCTGTTTCGGTATCCTTCAGGGAAATGCCAAGACAAGCTGGATGAGAGTAATCCCGGTTGGTATTATTTATTTCTTCTTATATTATTTTATTTTAAATTCATGATCAAGAAGTTCAACTTCAAGACTCCTGGTCGTGAAGATGATGACACAGAAACAAAAGCTTTACACAAAGGCCAGGATGTAAATGCCCGCAGAGAGGCAACTCAGGCAGAGACAGTAACTTCTGAAAATGATGATGCCACAAGCGAGGCGATTACAAGAGGACTTGGCGGAAAGAAAAATATCAGTGATGTGGATTGTTGTGCAACAAGACTTCGTTGTACAGTCAAAGATGCTTCCAGAGTAAATGACGGAATTCTTAAGGCAACAGGAGCATCCGGTGTGGTACACAAAGGGACAGGGTGTTCAGGTCATTTACGGACCGAATGTCACTGTGATCAAGTCAAACCTGGAAGACTATCTGGAAACTGCACCGGATACTTATGCAGAACAGAAGACACAGGCTGTTCAGGATACAGCAGTTCAGACACAGGAAGCAGAAGAACAGAAGGTTGTCGAGAATCGTGATCTCCAGTCCGATAACAGGAGTGGCAGCAGACCTCTCGACTGCACCGGATGAAGCTTTTGCGCAGAAGATGATGGGCGATGGTGCTGTTGTAACACCGGAGGATCCGTTTGTACGTGCTCGGAGGATGGTGAAGTTGCATTTGTTTTTGACACAAAACATGCCATTGGATTCGTGACAGACTCAGAATCAGTCTGCTGATCCATGTGGGAATCGATACTGTAAAACTGAACGGCGGGGATTTGAAGCACTGGTAGAAAGCGGACAGACAGTTAAGAAGGGTGATCCGATGCTTAAACTGGATCTGGAATACCTGAAAGCGAATGCGCCTTCTATCACTCACCGGTTCTTTGTACAGAACTGGAGGATAACCAGAGAATCCATCTGCTGAAGGAGGGTCAGGTCAAAGCAGGAGAGCCTTTTTTTGAGATAGAGGTCCTTCAGTAAAAAGACCCTGGATGGGGGATGAAACGGATGAATACAGGATAGCAAAAATTATTAAATCATAATTTTTTATTCGGAATCGAATCAGGCGCAAATCAGGAATGCCTGATCATGGGCAAGGGAGTTGCTTTTGGCAAGAAAGTGGGACAGACGATAGAGGTTCCGCAGGATGCCAGGATTTATTCACTCAAAGAACTGACAGAGCGCGGGGATGCCAGAGAGATCATTAATTCAGTTTCTCCGGTATGTCTGGAACTTGCCAATGAAATCCTCAGGGAGGCTGAGCAGGAATTTCGGCGATATTGATCGTTCGATCCTTTTTCCAATAGCGGATCATCTTGATTTTGCTATCCGCCGTCTTCAGAAGGGAGAGCAGATCAGCAATCCACTGACGGAGGACATCCGTATCCTGTTTTTAAAAGAATACAAAGTGGCTGGCTGCATAGCACCTATGCTGAAAGAAAAATTTCAGATAGAGCTTGATGAACATGAAACAGGATATATCGCCCTCCACGTTCATTCAGCCATTGTAGATGAAAAGGTTTCACAAGTATGGAGATCGCCCGAACTGTCCAGGGGAATGCATTTCTCTTGTTGAGAAAGAAACAGGAAATTCCATCGATGTGATGTCACTGGCATATAACCGTCTGATGAACCATGTACGTTACATGGTGGCAAGAACGATTCACGGAGAGAAACTCAAGATGAATCTGAATGACTATATGTCTGTGAAATTTCTGAGGCTTTTCATGCATCTGAGAGAATCTGCCATGAGATGGAGAAGCGTCTGGGACTACCGATGCCGGATATTGAGATCGGTTATCTGGCAATGCATCTGGAGCGAATGCTGGACAGTGAGACAGAATAAAAATGTTTACCAAAAAAACAAAGATATAAAAAGAAGAGGAGAAATTAAAATGAAAACATTCGAGTACACAATCAAAGACGAACTGGGAATCCACGCAAGACCGGCAGGACTTCTTGTAAAAGAAGCAAAGAAATATGAGTCAGAGTGCACGATCACAAAAGATGGCAAGACAAAGAAACTTACACAGCTTATGATGCTTATGTCCCTTGGAGTAAAACAGGGCGAAACTGTAACTGTAACAGCTGAAAGGTGCTGATGAAGATACTGCAATTGAAGGACTGAAAGCGTTCTTTGAAGCAAATCTGTAATCAGATACATAGAAAACCTATGGTGTAACAGAACAGCAGTCAGGAGGAAGTAAGGATGCAGTGTTTTCAGGGAAAATCTGTTTATAAAGGAATAGCTATGGGTTCGATCGTGGTTCTCAAGAAAGATGATTATCAGGTCAAAAGAACCAGGATCGAAGATCCAGAGGCAGAAGTAAAGCGTGTGGATACTGCCCTGGAGAAATCAAAGGAGCAGCTTCAGAAATTATATGACAAGGCAGTCAAAGAAGTTGGTGAAGCCAGCGCAGCCATTTTTGAAGTACATCAGATGATGCTTGAGGATGATGATTATCTGGAAGCGATCCAGAATACCATCCGCACAGAACAGGTCAACGCAGAATACGCTGTGGCAACCACAGGCGATAATTTTTGCAGCGATGTTCGCATCTATGGATGATGATTACATGAAAGCACGTTCTGCAGATATCAAAGATATTTCCGAACGTCTTGTACGCAACCTGAGCGGACAGGAGGATGCAGATCTGAGTTCTATTGAACCGTCTGTCATTGTTGCAGATGACTTAAGTCCAAGCGAAACCGTACAGATGGACAAGGATAAGATCCTTTGCATTTGTGACTGTTCATGGTTCTACCAACTCTCATACAGCGATCCTTGCCCGTATGATGAACATTCCGGCTCTGATCGGAGTACCGATGGAGCTTGATGAACTTAAGACTGGTATGACAGCAGTCGTAGATGGCTTCGAAGGAACCGTTACCTTTGATCCGGACGAAGACAAAGCAGAAACTGAGCAGAAAATGAAAGAAGAAGCAGAGAAGCTCAGACTTCTGCAGGAACTGAAAGAAAACGTGACCCTTAGATGGTCACAAGATTAACATCTATGCAAATATCGGAATGTTGGAGATATTGGCTATGTTCTCGAAATGATGCCGGTGGAATCGGTCTTTTCAGAAGTGAATTTCTTTATCTTGGAAGGAATGATTTCCCCGACAGAGGAAGAACAGTTCCAGGCTTACAAACAGGCCGTACAGATGATGGCAGGAAAGAAGGTTATCATCCGTACTCTGGATATCGGTGCTGACAAACAGGTGGATTACTTCAATCTGGGCAATGAGGACAACCCGGCACTGGGATATCGTGCGATCCGTATTTGCCTGACACAGCCGGGATATCTTCAAAACACAGCTTCGCGCACTTCTCCGTGCAGCTGTTTACGGAAATCTCTCCATCATGTATCCGATGATCACCTCTACAGAGGAAGTTAAGAAAATCTATGAGATCGTAGCTGAGGTAGAGGCAGAACTCAAAGAGCAGGAGATCCAGTACAAGATTCCGGAGCAGGGGAATCATGATCGAGACTCCTGCAGCAGCGATCATCAGCGACAAGCTTGCTGGGATGGTTGATTTCTTCAGTATCGGTACCAACGATCTGACCCAGTACACTGCTCGCTCATCGACCGTCAGAATGAAAAAACTGGATGAATTCTATAATCCTCATCATGAGGCAATTCTCCGCATGATCCAGATGGTCGTGGACAATGCACATAAATGCGGTAAATGGGCAGGAATCTGCGGCGAACTTGGTGCAGATGCAACGCTCACCGAGCAGTTTGTACGCATGGGACTGGATGAGCTTTCCGTAGCGCCGTCTATGGTACTGAAGCTTCGTAAGATTGTAAGAGAGATGAATAAAGCAGAAAAACTCCCTGTCTAATAAAAAATATATAATAAACGAAAATGAAAACCGTTTTCATATTGACACATCATCAGATTGTGCTATAATATGAAAACGGTTTTCATTTTGAAACTGTGAGGGTACTGAACAGTTACGAATATAGATTTATATGCCGGGATATTCCGGCGGAAGGAAGATATTATGGGAAGTAAAGCACCTTATCAGACAAAGCAGATGGCACAGTTACTGACTTATCTAAAAACAGTAGAAGGTACGCATGTGACGGTTGCAGATGTCTGTTCTTAATTTTAAAGAGCAGGGAATTACGATCGGAACAACGACAGTTTACCGTAATCTGGAGAAGATGGTAGAGCAGGGTCTGGTTGCCAAAGTACAATGTGGACGGGACGAGCAGTGCCTGCTTTTGAATACCTTGGGGCAGAGGAACACTGTCATAAGACTGTCTGTTTTCACTGTAAATGCGAGAAATGTGGAAAACTGATCCATCTCCACTGCGAGGATGTGGTTAAACTGAGACAGCATCTGATGGAGGATCATGGATTCCAGATGGACTCATGCAGGACTGTTTTTATGGAATCTGTGCGGACTGCAGAGATAAGAAATAGGATGATGATACCTGGAAAATAAGAACATAATTATAGAAGGAAGTGAGAAGACAGAATGAAAAAATGGATTGCAGGTATGCTGGCAGTTTTTATGGGGGTGGTAAGCCTTAGTATTCCTTTTGCGGGACTGCACACAGCAGAAGCCGGTGTAAAGGACACGTCGGACAAAAATTAAAGATTGTAACAACAATCTTTCCGGAATATGACTGGACACGGGCAGTTCTTGGAGAACGGGAAGCAGATGTAGAGCTTACGATGCTTCTTGATAATGGGACAGATCTCCACAGCTTTCAGCCGGCGGTAAAGGATATCATGAAGGTGTCCGGCTGCGATCTTCTGATCTATGTGGGCGGTGAGTCAGATGAATGGATCGAAGATGCACTGAAGTCTGCACAGAATAAAAACATGAAGACGATCAACCTGATGGAAGTCCTCGCGGATTCCATAAAGGAAGAGGAAACTGTTGAGGGTATGCAGGAGAACGAGCACGGACATGAGCATGAAGATGAGAAGGAATATGATGAACATGTCTGGACTTCTCTTCGCAACGCATCCACAGTCTGTGATGCGATTGCGGAAACTCTTACAGAAATGGATCCGGAAAATAAAGATATCTATCAGTCTAACGCAGAGGCTTATCAGAAAAAACTTGCCAATCTGGATGCAGAATATCAAAATACGGTGGAAAATGCGAAAATAAAACACACTTCTGTTTGCGGACCGTTTTCCATTTCGTTATCTGACAGACGATTATGGACTTAATTACTATGCCGCTTTTTCCGGCTGTTCGGCAGAATCAGAGGGCAAGCTTTAAGACGATTACCTTTCTCGCCAGGAAGATCGATGAACTTGGATTGAACAGTGTATTTACAATTGAAAAATCTGATGACAGGATCGCACAGACAGTAATAGAAAACACGAAGACAAAAGATCAGAATATTCTGGTACTGAATTCCATGCAGTCGATCACGGCACAGGAGATTGCTGATGGTACGACATATCTTTCTGTGATGAAGGAGAATCTGAAAGTATTAAAGGAAGCACTGAACTGATAAATTTACAACTGTCCATACGACAGGAGGGACAATAATGGCACAGATCACATGCAGAAATCTTACCCTGGGATATGATAACAGGGCGATTCAGGAAGATCTTAATTTTTCCATCGGTGCAGGAGATTATCTCTGCATTGTGGGAGAAAATGGATCTGGTAAATCAACATTAATGAAGACACTGCTTCATCTACAGTCCCAATCAGCGGTACGATTGAGCTGGGAGATGGGCTAAAGAAAAATGAAATTGGATATCTTCCCCAGCAGACGCTGGTACAGAGATTTCCTCGGCATCAGTGAAAGAGATTGTTCTGTCCGGATGCCAGAGCCGATGCGGTTTTCGACCATTCTACAACAAAGAAGAAAAAACATATTGCAAGGAAGGCAATGGAAAAAATGATGATCCAGGATCTTGCTGATCACTGTTACCGGGAACTTTCTGGTGGACAGCAACAGAGAGTACTTCTTGCAAAGAGCACTTTGTGCGGCACAGAAAATTCTTCTTCTCGATGAGCCCGGTATCCGGTCTGGATCAAAGTAACTGCAGATATGTATCAGCTTATCAGAGATTTGAAAAAGACGGAATCACGATTATCATGATTTCACATGATATTGCAGCAGCGATAAAATATGCGACACATATCCTGCATATCGGAGAAAACTGCTTCTTCGGAACCAGGAAGCAATATCTTGAAAGCAGTCTGGGTAAAGCTTTTACCGGACAGGAAGGGGAGGAAAGTAAGATGTTTGAGACACTTCATATGTATTTTCAGTATCCAGTTCGTGCGCTACGCACTGATCGTAGGTGTACTGATCGCACTGTGCTCCTCTCTTTTGGGCGTGACACTGGTATTGAAGAGATTTTCGTTTATCGGGGACGGTCTTTCCCATGTGGCTTTCGGAGCCATGGCGATCGCATCCGTACTGAATGTCACCAACAATATGTTATTCATTCTTCCGGTAACGGTGATCTGTGCGATCTTCCTTCTCCGGGCAGGGCAGAATACAAGAATCAAAGGAGATGCTGCAATCGCAATGATCTCCGTCGGTGCGCTGGCGATCGGTTATCTTCTGATGAATCTTTTTTCTGCCAGTCCGAATATTTCAGGGGGATGTGTGCAGTACGCTGTTTGGTTCTACATCCATTCTGACATTGACCGAGGGCGAGGTCTGGCTGTGTGCGATTCTTTCTGTCGTGGTTGTAGCGGTCTTTATTCTGTTTTATAATAAGATTTTTGCCGTGACCTTTGATGAAAACTTTGCAAAAGCGACCGGAACCAGGGCAAATGCCTATAATCTTCTGATCGCAGTTGTGATTGCGGTGATCATTGTTCTGGCAATGAACCTGGTAGGGTCGCTTCTGATATCCGCATTGGTGATCTTCGGCACTTTCTGCTATGAGACTGTTCAAATCCTTCCGTTCGGTAACGATCAGTGCAGCAGTGATGTCTGTGTTCAGTGCAGCAGGTGGAATCCTGATTTCCATCCTGGCAGGAACTCCGGTCGGATCAACGATCGTGGCTGTTGATATTGCAGTATTTCTGGCGTCCTATGGGATCGGAAAAATTCTCGGGAGATGATCAGATCTCGACGATGATTCTCTTTCTTTATCGTAGCGGCAGTATTTACCGTTGCCGGAGATAAACGGCTGATAGGTATCTGTACGTGTGTCCTTGACATAAACAACACCAGTCGCGATCATCTGCACGAGAGAAAATCTCTTGCTGATGCTGGAAATCCAGGCGTAAGTCTTATTGTCACCGGAATCTGCCATAAGAAGACCGTAGCCGTCCTCACATGGGGGTAAGAGTGTAGTAGATCTTTTCCGGATTGCTTATTTCCTTAAATACCTGACTGGTTATATAGGAAGAGAAATTTTGCTTTGACAAATTTCTGGAAGGAGTGAATCGTATAAACTTCTCCGCTGACTTCGTCAGAAATTCTGTCTCCGCGTTCCAGGCGGTTCTTGATCAGGTCAGAACCTCGATCGTCCAGTTGATAAAAGGAAATACTGCTGTAGCTCATGCTTTCCTGAAGCTGATCAATCAGTTTCTTTGACAAAACATTTGATCTGGCGGCTTCATTAAAAGTTCTTCATTCATAAAATTCACCCTCCTGATAAAGATTTATAAGCTGTTTTATAGCTTTTATTATAAATTGATATTGTGCAAAAAGCAATGAAAAACCATTAAAATAGAATGAAAATTATGTAAAACTCACATATTTGGAATTGTATAAAAATCTAACATCGCATGGAATCGGGAAACTCAGATTGCATTTTTGTTGCCAAAAGATAAGGAATCAGATACAACGGATGTAGCAACTAAAAGACTGAAATTTTTTTTATAAACAACAGGACGGGTATCTGATGAAGAGCACAGAAAAAACAGACATACTTTTTACGGGCGGCTATGATGGTTCTTACAACGATACTGATCGTATTATTTTTATCATTATCTCCTGGTCAGTAAGATCCAGGGAACAGCCCGTGTTGTTATCAATTATGCATGACTGGTGCGAGGCGGCACGCAGCTCATGGTCAAGCTGGAAATTTCTCAGGAACCGCAGGATGAGAAATACAGAGAAATCTCAGACTACATCGAGGACCTGAGGTATGGCAGTGAGGAACTGAATCTTATATGTCTGGAAGATAAGAACTTCCAGAATAAAATGGATGAGCTTGCATGTTATTTTGAGGAAGTGAGAAGTGAACTTCTTCTGGTAAGGGAGAAGGGATACGAAAATACAGAGATTATTCAGAAGAGCGATCAGTTTTTCCAGATCTGTGATGAGGCAGTAGGGTATGCAGAGGGTTTATTCACAAAAGAAGGCAACTGCCCTGGACTATCTGGAAAAGTAGTTTTCGTGGATATTCTGGGTCTTATTCTGATCATTGGCACAGAACTGATCAGAGCATTTCCGCTTTGCGGCACAGAACAAAATCCTTCAGAAAAAGGTATATCTGGACGAGGCAACAGGACTTCCGAATAAGAATAAGTGTGAAGAGATCCTTAATGTTCCGGGAATGATCGGAGGGGAAGAACTGGTTGCACTCTGTGTGTTTGACCTGAATAATCTGAGAATCATCAACAATGATATGGGACACGACAGGGCGATGAATATATTCGCCTGTTTGCGGAACTGCTTCAGGGGAAGCAGTTCAAAGGATTTTACAGGGCGTGACGGAGGAGATGAATTCCTTGTTGTACTTAAAGGGAATGGATCATAGCGGAGTCCGGGAATGCCTCCCAAAGGATAAGGAAGAGATCATGAGCGGATTACTCTCGAAAGAATCTGCAGCTGCCGATCAGCTATGCGGCGGGATATGCACTGTCGAGTGATTTTGACGGCTGCACGATGAAAGATCTATTTCGTTTTGCAGACAAAATATGTATATCGATAAGAACCAGGCGCGGATGGAAGAAGCGAGAATTTCCAGAAGCAGAGAATGGATCGTCGTATTCTCGCAAAGATTACGGAAGAAGAAGGGTATGAATTCTCAAGCTGTATGTATTGTGATGCATTTCTGGACAAATATTATGTGCTGAGAACCGGTTCAAAATTCTTTCTGGCAGACGATGGAAGCTTATTCCGGTGCTGTGGAGCAGGTGATTCAGAAGCTTTCTGATGCAGAAACCAGAAAAATCTCAGAAAGCTGCTTCAGATTGAATATCTGCAAAAGCATCTTACAGAAACAGCAAAGGAAAATTTGAAATTCCATATCACTATGAGGATAATGAAGGGGTTCACCGCGGCAGAATAACGGTGCTGTATCTTGATGGAACAGAGGATGGAAGGCTGCATCACTTTGTGCTTGGGTTTGAAGCTTTTCAGAATTCGGATGAGAATACAGCTAATGAACAAGCAGAGTCTGACGCGCTATTATGAACAACTCCGTCAGTCTATTGTGGGAAAACGGCAATTATGCGGAAGCACTTCTGCAGACTGCCCATGCAGTTTATACGGTGGATCTGACAAACGACCGGCTGGAGAGGTTTTTTTTGACGCAAACCGCAGAGGAGATCAAAATCGAAGTTCATACACCTTGTTCTTACACGGAGTATTGTCATTGAGAGGTGTAGTTATGTGACAGACGATACAATAGAAAACTACAGGATTGTGGACTCTTCGCAGAAACTGCTCAGACGATTTGAAACCGGCTCCAGGCAGGTGACGGTTGAATATCGTGAAAGTGGTAAGGATGAACCGTCGATCTGGCTTCAGAAAACAGTTCTGATGTCCAGAGATATCGTGTATGATCCAAAGACAGATAAAGAAAGTACTGTTGTTCATGGAATCATTCTGTTTAAGAATACGTCAGGTTTCATGAGAAAGAAGAGAAAGAAAATGAACGTCTCAAAATAGCAATTGAGGAGGCAGACTCTCCGAGAACAGAGCCAAGACAGAATTTATGAACCGTATGAGTCATGACATCCGCACACCGATCAACGGTATTATGGGGATGCTTGATATCATTTACAAAAACCGTCAGGATGAGGAAAAAAGTAAATGACAGTCTCCATAAGATACAGCTTTCGACAAGCCATCTTCTGGAACTTGTAAATGATGTGCTGGATATGAGCAAGCTGGAAGCAGGAAAGCTTGACACAAAGGAGGAAGCTTTTTGACCTTGAGAAACTGGATGGATGAAGTAGATGCACTGATGGAGGCACAGCTTACTCAGACCGGAATTGCATACAGGAGACACGAAGAAACGATAAGGCACACAAAGCTCTATGGTACATCTCTGCAGCTTCGAAGGATTATGCTCAACCTTCTGAGCAATGCAGTGAAGTATAATAAAGAAAACGGAACGATCGACACTTATGTACAGGAACTTTCGGATGATGGAGACTGCTCTTTTTGGAATTTAAAATTGTGGATTCGGAACAGGAATGAGCAGAGAGTTCATAGAGAATGAACTGTTCAAACCGTTCACGCAGGAAACAAATGATGCCAGAACGAAGTACCGGGGAACCGGACTTGGCATGTCTATTGTAAAGGCACTTCTATTGACCTGATGGGAGGGAACGATCGAGGTAGAAAGTGAGCTGGGAAAGGGAACCGCTTTTTATCTTCCGTATACCGTTTAAGATTGATCAGAACATTCATCAGCAGGATGAAATGGAACCACAGGAGTATCCGCAGGAAAAGAATGCTCAGAGGAATGAAGATTCTGCTGGCAGAGGACAATGAGATCAATATGGAGATTGCGGAGTTTTATCTGACTGAGCTTAGGGGCAGAGGTGGATAAGGCATGGAATGGTAAGGAAGCGGTGGAGAAATTTGCTGAATCAGAGCCGGGCAGATATGATGCGATTCTTATGGATGTTATGATGCCGGTCATGGATGGAATAACAGCAGCAAAACATATCCGTAAACTGAAACGTGAGGATGCCGGAAGCGTTCTGATCCTTGCGATAACAGCCCAGGTTTCGAAGAAAATGCCCGGAAATGTCTGGATGCGGGCATGGACGGATAACATTCCGAAACCTATAGATGCCCGGAAACTTGGGATGATGCTTCGGAAGACTTCATGAATAAAATGAGAAAAAATATGAACAGAACTATAATAGATACAAGAGTTATAAAAATTCGCACTTTCCTGGTTTTTTGTACTGCCTTTTTAATTGCAATGGGCTGCATTTTTCTTGTAAATAAAGATCAGGAAAAAAGGGAAAACTCAAGGCAGCCTATGCCGCGGAGACGACAGTCAGCAAGGTGGAAGCACAGCTGAATAAGTATCTGACGGAGTCGGAGCTTATGGAAAAACTGATCGAGGAACGAACAGAGATCACGGATACGGAATTTTCGGAATTATCGCGGCTGATGCAGGATGAGAATCAAGTGATATCCGCACATGAACTTGCGAAGGACGGATGTATTTCACAGGTATATCCTTTTGAGGAAAATAAAGAAGCAATCGGACTTGATATGCTTAAAGATCCTGAACGAAAGGCGGCTGCGAACCTGGCAAAGGACAGTGGAGAATATACGCTTGCCGGTCCCTATGAACTGGTACAGGGAGGAGTAGGCGCACTTCTGTTTGATCCAATCTATATAGAAGACAGTTCTGGAGAAGAACAGTTCTGGGGATTTTCTATTCTGGTAATTGACTGGGATAAATTTATCGCCCAGACAGAACTGAGTAAACTGGAGGATGCAGGCTACAGTTATCAGATCTGGAAAAAAAGTACTGGATACAGATAAGAAAGTAGTACTCGCACAGTGCGAAAAACCGAAAGAAAAGATACACTGGAGGGTTGCCTGCAAAGTACCGAATGATACCTGGTATTTTTGAAATTGTTCCGGTGAATGGATGGATCACCTGGCTTCAGAAAGGATTTATGATCCTGATTTCTCTGGCAATTGCGGCATTGCTGGCGGAAGGTTATCTGCAGATTGTACTGCGGCGTAACAAGGAGCGTGTCCATGAAGAGGAACTGGAGAGCTGTTGAAGAAGCACGAAAGGCAAGCGAAGCAAAATCCAGATTTCTCTTTAATATGAGTCATGACATTCGTACTCCAATGAATGCGATCATAGGTTTTTCGGAACTTCTGGAGAAACATATAGATGACAGAGAGAAGGTTCTCAAATACACAGACAGAATCAAGGATTCCAGTTCTTTTCTGCTTTCACTGATCAATTATGTCCTGGAAATGGCACGGATTGAAAGTGGAGAGGCAGAACTTAAGATGGAAGTGGAATCTTTTAAAGAACTGGCAGAATCGCTGCAGACAGTTTTTGAACCGGAGATTCAGAAAAACATCTTCAATATATATGCACACTGAAAGCAGAGCATCCATATGTGTTCTGTGACAGGACAAAGGTCAAGGAAATCCTGCTTAATATTGTGAACAACTCCATCAAATATACACCAGAGGAGGTAATATCACAGTAGATATATCGGAAGTTCATCATTCCGAGGAGGGGCACACATTTTTCAAAATAGTGATCGCTGATACCGGCATTGGAATGAGTGAGGAATACCTTCCACACATCTTTGAAGAATTCACCAGGGAAAGAACAAGCACAGAGAGTAAGGTAGTTGGAACACTTTGGACTCTCCATTGTAAAGTCACTGGTAGATCTGATGGGAGGTACGATCAAGGTTGAAAGTGAGAGTGGCAGGGGAACCAAAACAACGATCACTCTGTCCTTTCAGGCAGTACCAGAGGAACAGATTCCGAAAGAACCAAAGGATAAAAAGCAGCAGATACTTCACAAACTGAAAGGAAGGAGAGTGCTTCTGGCAGAGGATAATGAACTGAATGCAGAAATTGCCATGGAACTTCTTCGTGAAAATGGTGTGGAAGCAGAACGTGTGGAAGACGGGGTGGAATGTGTTAAACTTCTTCAGAGGAAGCCGGAGGGCTATTACGATCTTATCCTTATGGATATTCAAATGCCGAATATGGATGGATACAACGCAACACAGGTGATCCGTAAACTTGACGGTCCAAGGGGGGCAGATCCCTGTTATTGCCATGACGGCGAATGCCTTTGAGGAGGATCGTCAGAAGGCTTTTGAGGCAGGAATGAATGCACACATTGCCAAGCCGGTTGATATGAGGATTCTGTTTTCAACGATGGCGGAGATAATGGATGAGCATACAGAACTGATACAGCAAACATTATATGAGAATAAAGGAGGAGCAAAATGTTAAATATTCCAACACCACATAATAATGCAAAAGCAGGAGACTTTGCAAAACGGTATTAATGCCGGGAGATCCACTCCGTGCAAAATATATTGCGGAGACCTATCTGGAAAATCCAAGACAGGTGACAGCTGTCAGAAATATGTTTGGATATACCGGAACCTACAAAGGAAAAAGAGATCTCCGTTATGGGAGGCGGTATGGGTATGCCGTCCATCGGAATCTATTCCTATGAGCTGTTTAATTTTTATGATGTAGATCAGATCATCCGAATTGGTTCAGCAGGAGGTTTTCAGGATCATATGAAACTGATGGATGTGGTGATCGCTATGGGCGCCTGCACGGATTCGAATTTTTGTTACCAATACGGGCTGCCGGGAACTTTCGCACCGATCGCAGATTACGGATTGCTGAGCAGAGCTGTTGAGACTGCAAAACGTCAGGGGAACAAATGTAATCGTAGGGAATGTTCTGTCTACGGATGTATTTTATAATACAATGAGTAATGCAAATGATCTATGGAAAAATATGGGCGTACTGGCAGTAGAAATGGAAGCAGCAGGGCTGTATATGAATGCTGCAAAAAAGCAGGAAAGAAAAGCATTTGTGCATGCTGACAATTTCAGATCATGTGTACAGGAGAAGCTTTAGATGCTGAAGAACGTCAGCTTGGTTTTGGCAAGATGATGGAGATTGCACTGGAGCTGGCATAATACAGGCAGAGATATGCATATAAAAGAGAGTTGAGTAAGGTAATGAAGAAACTGGAACAGGGACAGATTCAGAAGCTGATCAGAGAAGCAATCCGGATGGATCGTTCCTGTATGCTCCATATTCACTTTCATGTAGGAGCAGCATTGCTGGCAAAAGAATGGCATGGTATATGGTGGCTGTAATATCGGAGAATGCGGGGATATACACCGAGCAACTGTGCAGAGAAACCGCATTTTTCAAAAGCAGTCAGTGAAGGGTGTTGGAATTCGATGCAATCTGTATAGTCGGAGGTATGAACAAGAAGCTGGGGAAGAGTATGCGGCACCATGTGGTGTCTGTCGGCAGGTTATGATGGAATTCTGTGATCCTGAAGAATTCCAGATTATTCTGGCAACGAGTGAAGAACAGTATGAGATATATTCACACTGAAAGAACTGTTTCCTCTTGGATTTGGACCAAAAAGAATCTAAAGAAATAAAAAGCCGGGTTGAGACTATGTTTGAAAAAATGATTGCACAGCAAACAGCAAAAAAGCAAAGCTTCTCGATAAGTTCCTGGAAAAACATGAGGCTCAGTATCCATTTCCGGAGGATATAGAACTGATTCAGGATGTTGATTATATGGGAGATGGAGTTCTGTCATTTTATGGATATTTATCGTCCAAAAAGTTATAAAGGAAAACTTCCAGTCATGTTCAATCTGCATGGAGGAGGTTTCCTTTGGCAAAAAAAGAAGAGGGACATCTGTTTTGTGCAGAGATGAGCCGAAAGGCTTCCTGGCATTTTTTCTGAGTATCCGCTTGCCAGAGACGCTGTTTCCGCAGATATTTAAGGATCTGATGACAGGAATGAGAACTGGTGGTCGTCTCATTGAAAGCTATGATGGTGACAGAACACGTATCTATATGACGGGGACGAGAGGGCAAGTCTGTGCATATATCTGGCTGCGATGCTTGAGAGTCCGGAACTGGCAGAAGGGGTTTCATGTGATTCCGGCAGAACTTAAGATTCGTGCCAGCGGGGTAAGTGGAATGTATTACACAACAAAAACCAGACAGCACAGGACTTTTTCTTCCATCTTATGTTTATGGAAAGCAGGAAAAAGAGTTCATTTTATCCATATATCAATCCCGAAAATGAAGTGATCCGCCGCCCGCCCTCCGGCATCTGCCGCCCGCCATCTGAGGACTTTGACAGGCAAAAATCTCCACAGCGTATGGTGATATGGCTGAGCGTGGTATACACATAGAGTGGCATTAAAATTCAGATGTCACTCTGTTTTTTGTACGTTTTTGATACATACATCGTCATATATGTGAAGGAGGAAAACACCAATGCTGAATATTCAGGAAGTATACGAACAATATTTCACCATCGTATACCGTTATCTGCTTTCGCTTTCGCATAATACCCATATCGCAGAGGAACTCACACAGGAAACATTCTTTTCAAAGCCCTGAAAAAGTCGACGATTTCAGAGGCGACTGTGACCTGCGAGTATGGCTTTGTCAGATATCCAAAAACACATATTATGACTATCTGAAGAAGAATAAAAAAGTATGCACCGGAACTTCAGGAAGAAACAGAGGATACTTTTTTTCGAAGGATCTGCTTCAGAATTTTCGGATAAAGATACTGCATTTCAGGTTCACAAAGTACTGCACAGACTTTCAGAACCATACAAAGAAGTTTTTCCCCTCCGTGTGTTCGAGAACTGTCATTTTACCACAATCTCCTCGCTGTTTGGCAAAAGCGAAAGCTGGGCAGAGTCACTTATCACAGAGCATGTAAGAAGATCAGGGAGGAATTAAACCATGAAGATCACCTGTAATATTATTGAAGATCTGCTTCCACTTTATGTCGATGACATGGTGAGCGAAGACAGCAGCCAGCTTGTAGAAGAACATCTGAAAGAGTGTCTTGGGCCTGCCAGAAAAATGCAGGAAGAAATGATGAGAGAAAATTGTCTGAGTGCAGGCAGAAAAGATGGTAATTCCGCGCAGATAAACAAAAACAGAGGCAGAGCCACCAAAAAAAAAATCCGACGCAGGATTCGCAAAAAAGAATACTCTCTGTTATTCTGGCAGTTGCTCTCGTGGCGGCAGCAGGAGGAATCGGACATTACTGGTACTATGACAAGGAGAATTATATCTCCTGGGATGAAGCAAATATATCAGTCAAAGACGGCAAAGTATATTCTACAGTCAGTCCGTTGGGAAGGCTGAAATCGATTCTGTCTGTGGATCAGAAAAATATGTTCTATATGATGTCTGAAACAATGTGGACACGCAGACAGTATCCGTCAGATTCTGATACAGAAAACGAACTCTGGTCGCTTCAGGCTTTCAGGAAGCACATGACCGAAGTGATGATGCAGTTACAGATGAAACTTCGTTTCCGTCAGGAATTGAAAATGTCTACTATGTGGATCCGGAAAAATATAAAAAGAAGCATGTAAACTCTGGGATTATCAGGATGATCCGCAGGAAGCCGGAAGAAAGCGGAGGAACTGGCAGCAAAGAGTCATCTAATCTGGAGTGCGGTAAAATAAAAAATGATAGAATAGATTCCGGTACGGCTTTGTGGTAAGATAAAATAAGTGAGGCGAAAGCTGAAACACCAAAGAAAGGTGTACAGCTTATCAACTGAACAATTACGTTTGATAATAAATAGGAGAACACAGTGAACAATATAATCGAAATCAACGACATTACCGCACCGGAATTAGATATATATGCACGGACATCGGAGGTGCAGCTTCTCAGATATTACGAACCAGATCCAGGTATTTTATTGCAGAAAGTCCGAAGGTGATCGAACGTGCATTAAATGCAGACTATGAACCGATTTCCTTCCTTGTTGAGCACAAAGACCTGGAGGGTGAGGCGAAGCAGATCCTGGAGCGATATCCGGAAAATTCCGGTCTATACAGCAGAATATGATGTCCTTGTGGGAATGACCGGCTATGCACTGGCAAGAGGCATGCTCTGTGCAATGAAACGCCGTCAGCTTCCATCTGTAGAAGAGATATGCAGAAACACCAGCCGCATTGCAATCCTGGAGAATGTCGTGAATCCGACAAATATCGGAGCCATTTTCCGCAGCGCAGCGGCACTTCATATGGATGCGGTCCTTCTGACCAGCGGGATGCAGTGACCCGCTCTATCGAAGAGCGTACCCGGGTGAGCATGGGAACCGTATTTCAGATCCCATGGACATATTTTGACAAAAAACATGCTGCCCAAGGAGGCATGAAGGTCATTCAGGATATGGGATTTAAAACTGTGGCAATGGCACTGCGTGAGGATTCCTGTAGTATTGATGATTCAAAATTGCTTGCGGAAGAGAAACTTGCAGTAATTCTCGGGACAGAAGGTGACGGACTGGCATCCCCAACCATAGCAGACTGTGATTATACGGTGATGATTCCGATGTCGCATGGAGTAGATTCACTGAAGTGGCAGCGGCGAGTGCCGTGGCATTCTGGGAGCTTGGCAGGAAAGGTAGATATATGAAACAATTATAGAAAGTTCTTCAAAGGGCTATTGTCTTTTTGAGGAACTTTATGACTATTCAGAAGGTAGTATCCCGCGAGGCGTTTTTGGCACATTTTTGCCAAAATCCCGAGACATATAAAACAAAATGCCATCACCGAAGGTGATTTGGAATACATTTTGACTCGTAACTGTGAGGGTACTGAACAGTTACGGAACTTTTACTATAATGCAGAGGACAGTCTGTGAAATGAGGAGAAGATAATGTTAAAAAGATTTTCAAAATATGTATTGCAGAGTGTTGCAGGAATGATTGGACTTTCAGTTTATATTCTTGCGGACACTTTTTTTATAGCATATTCTTCAGGGGGCAGATGGACTGGCAGCTCTCAATCTGATCCTTCCGGTGTTCGGTCTGATCTATGCGATCGGAGCAATGATCGGGATTGGATCGGCAACGAGATATGGAATCAGCAAAGCCAAAGGAGAGGCGGCAGACCACTACTTTCCACAGTCAATTGCCTGGAGTGTGCTGTTCAGCATTCCGTTTGTGCTGGCAGGAATTTTTGCTCCGGATAAATTTCTGGCGCTTCTTGGAGCAGATGCCAGACTGGTTGAACTGGGTAAGACGTACCTGCGTATCATCCTTATTGTGGCACCGCTTTTCATGTCAAATTATACCGTCACAGCATTTGCAAGAAATGACAATGCAACTTCAAAGGTAATGGCTGGTTCTCTTGCCGGAAGTGTCTTCAATGTAGTATTTGACTATATTTTTATTTTCCCGATGGGGCTTGGATTTTCCGGCGCTGCACTTGCAACGGCATTCTGCCCGGTTGTCACCATGCTGGTATGTTCTACTCATTATCTGAGCAAAAAATGCAGCGTTGGTTTCCGATGGAAAAAGCTGTCTGTGCGTCATCTGATTTCCTGCTGTCAGCTTGGTGTGTCAGCATTTGTAGGCGAAATTTCTTCTGCAGTGATCACGTTCATATTCAATATGCTGATTCTCGGACTTACCGGAAGTACCGGGTTGCTGCTTACGGTGTTGTAGCAAATATGTCACTTGTAGGAAATGGCGATCACGAACGGAATGGCACAGGGAACACAGCCATTGATCAGTGAAAGCTTTGGAAAAGGTGAGCACGGTCAGGTAAAAAACTTCTTCGCTGGGCATTGACCAGTGTGATCGTAGTAGAAGTGGCGATGGTTATTCTGGTATGGATATTTACAGATCCATTTGTTGCGGCTTTAACAGTGAGAGTAATCTGCTTCTTCTGAAATATGCACTTACAGGACTGCGCTTATACTTCCTTGGATTTCTGTTTGCCGGGTAAATATCATGCTGGTGGCATATTTTTCAGCAACTGCAAATGCACGTCCGGCGATCATCGGATCACTGCTTCGAGGTGCTGTTGCAATCGCAGTCTGTGCGATCGTGCTCGCAAAGCTTCTGGGAATGAATGGTGTCTGGCTGTCATTCCTGGCATCTGAGATGCTCACCTTTGTGGTCATCCTGATTTTATCAAAACACAAAGAAAAACAGGTAAACAAGAAAAGATTCCCGCATTCGATGCTGGAAGGGATATTGACCAGGTTACTGTGAACGGAGTGAACAGTAACATAAACGATTTATCTTCTCAATAGAGAGGAGTAAAAAATCTTGCATGACTGAATGAATTAGTTTATACTAACTACAGAGTTAGATAAAGAAAACTCTTGCGTGAATAAATCAGACGGACTCCGGTGGGATACCGGAGATTCCTTCTGATGAGTAGTAGAAAGGGAATCAGTCATGTACCTTGAAAAAAAAAAAGTAGTAGGAAGAGAAATTCTGGATTCCAGAGGAAATCCGACAGTAGAAGCAGAAGTATATCTGATGGATGGAACGTTAGGAAGAGGAACTGCACCGAGTGGAGCATCCACAGGTGAGTTCGAAGCTCTGGAATTAAGAGATGGAGATAAAGCTCGTTACCTTGGAAAAGGCGTACAGAAAGCTGTTGAAAACATTAATACAACGATCAATGATGCAATTGAAGGTCTGGATGCATCTGATATCTATGCAGTAGACAAGGCAATGATCGAGGCAGACGGCACAAAAGACAAATCAAAGCTTGGTGCAAATGCAATCCTTGCCGTATCCATTGCCTGCTGCAGAGCAGCAGCTACAGCACTTGAGATTCCGCTGTATCGTTTTCTGGGTGGAGTATCAGGAAACAGACTTCCAGTACCAATGATGAACATCGTAAATGGTGGATGTCATGCATTATCATCGGACTTGACGTACAGGAATTCATGATCATGCCAGTTGGGCACCTTCTTTAAAGAATGCTTAAGATGGTGTGCAGAAGTATTTCATGCACTTGCTTCTATTTTAAAAAGAGCGTGGACTTGCTACATCCGTAGGTGATGAAGGTGGATTTGCACCAGCCCATTAAAATCTGATGAAGAAGCAATCGAAACAATTCTGAAGCAGTAAAAAAGCAGGATACGAACCAGGAAAAGACTTCCAGAATCGCTATGGACGCAGCGTCTTCTGAGTGGAAGAGTGAAAAAAAAGGCAAAGGCTACTATAAACTGCCAAAAGCAGGTACAGAATATACAGCAGAAGAACTTATTGAACACTGGGCTAAACTCTGCGAGAAATATCCGATTATTTCCATCGAGGACGGTTTGGACGAAGAAGACATGGGAAGGATGGCAGGAAACTTACTGCAAGACTGGGAGATAAAGTACCAGCTTGTTGGTGATGACCTGTTCGTAACAAATACAGAAGAAAGACTTGCCAAAAGGTATTGAACTTGAGGTGGGAAATGCGATTCTGATCGAACTGAATCAGATGGGTTCCGTATCGGAAACTCTTTGGAAGCGATCAAGATGGCTCACAAAAGCAGGATATACAGCGATTTCCTCACATCGTTCCGGCGAAACAGCAAGATACAACAATTGCGAATCTTGCAGTTGCTCTGAATACCTGCTTGAATTAAAGACCGGTACCGAGCCGTTCTGAGCGTGTTGCAAAAATGTAATCCAGCTTCTCACTGTTGAAGAAGAACTTGGCGCAAGTGCAGTATATCCGGGAATGAAAGCATTCAACGTAAAAACAGGACTATTCTTTTTTATACTTGTTCATAGATAACACTTACGAAAAACTCTCCGACTTGACCGACTGCCCTAGGGCAGCCGTCAGAGTCGGAGAGTTTTGTTCCGGATTATCGTGAACAGGCGAAAAGAATCAGATTACATTGGCAAGCCCTTTCCCGTGCGATGATCTTTATCGTAAACCGCATCAGCCAGTGCGGCATGTCCTTTTTTCATCCATATGTTCACGGTCGGTTATACTTGGAGAAGCGAAAATTAGCAGCATTCAGGAAAGCGGCATGATTCTGAAGTGCAGCTTTGCGGTACTCGTCTGCGAGATTTCTGGAAACGACCTCAGATCTCTCATCGAATTCCGGGTCAAAATCCGCTTCTCCCACACCATGACCAAGATGGATCGGAGAGATAATAAGCAAGTCAAAAATGCTGAATGCATTGAGCCGTGCTTACGGATCACCTGATCGGCCCTTTGCGATTACACTGGCATGGAAGCAACATAGCGAGTCTTGCAGTCGTTCGTTCCGAGCATGATGATCACGAGATTGAGAGGATTGTGCATTTCCACAGTGACACCGATCATATCCAACCATGGCAGTAGCCTTCACGGAGTTCATCATGAAAGACGGTAGTTCTTCCCGCAAAGTCCTCTTCTATAATATGATATTCTGGACCAAGCTTCTTCTGAAGAAGAGCAGTCCATCTTGTATTTTCATCAAAGGGCCGGTGTTATCCGGCTTGTATCAGGTATTAGAATCGCCAAAAGCATAAGATGTTCATGAGATCACACTCCTTAATCAAAAACCATATAAACATACCAAATAAATATGTTATAATAATAAATGTTTTTTCCTGAAATGTCAATAATGATCGTAAAAAATACAGTCCTGTTCATACGATGTTATGAATCTGGACTGTATGTGATGGAACTATCAGAAAACCAGGATACCGAGGTGCTCCAGAAGGATCTTGAGCCCAAGGAGAACAAGGATCAGGCCGCCGATAAACTCAGCTTTGCTCTTGTATCTGCTTCCGAAGAAGTTTCCAACAACAACTCCGGCGATGGAGATGACCATGGTTGTGATCCCGATGATGGTGATCGCTTCTACGATCGGAGTATCAAGGAAGGCGAAGGTGATACCGACGGCAAGTGCGTCAATACTGGTTGCGACAGCAAGAACAAGCATGTTTTTGTGGTCGATTGGTGCGTCCATGACATCGACAACTTCCTCTTCGTTCCATTCCCGGACTGCTTCGATCATCATTTTGCCGCCGATGAAGCCAAGCAGGATGAATGCGATCCAGTGGTCAATGCTTGTGATATATTTCTGGAACTGGCTGCCGAGAAGCCAGCCGACAAACGGCATCAATGCCTGAAATCCGCCGAAGTAAAGCCCGATGATGAGTGCCTGTTTCTTGTTCAGCTTTTTCATACCGAGTCCCCTTACAGACAGAAACTGCAAATGCATCCATGGCAAGACCGGATACCCAGTAGAAACAATTCAATAAACATTAACATAGTTAAGCTCTCCTTTTCCTTTTTTCTTAAGAAAGTATCTGAACACGCAAAAGACTCACGTATGCAGCAAAACAGTACAGACGCAAAAAGTCCTGTATGTACTGCCTTACTGCATACATGAGTCTCATTCATTAAGATTTGCCAGGTACAAAACAGTTACTGTTCGTTTTGTTCACAGCAACCCAAAATACCAGTATGTTGACAAATTACACATTCTTTCGTGCAAATTACTCCCTCACGTAATTTCCCTAAAATCAGATTGCACCTACTATAACAAATGCATGGGAGGCTGTCAATAATTTTTTTCATTAACAGACAGAAAAAAGAACTGCTATAATGGCAGTCCTTAATTATGTTCTGGCTGGAGAAAGGAAACCGCGTGAGTGGATTTTTTTACAGTACCGCGATAGATATAGAAGATACCGCCGAAGAATCCGAAGATCAATCCCGCATATCCACCGGAACAGAGAATAACAGTTGCTCTGACAAGTGTGGTGGCATTCTGGAGAAACGGACAGATCAGTGCACCTGTAAGGAGGCCGGCAACTGTCCATCCGATTACCAGAAGAGGAAGAAAACGGATGCGGTAGTATGTTTCTTTGTATTTTTTTGATATGATTCCATAAAGTACTTATACATTATAATCCCTCATTTCTTAATCAAAAGTGATTGTTTTTTTGATTTATCTTTATTATAGAGAGGGAGTGTAAAATACAAATGCAGAGTAATGCAAAATCTATGTAAAATTTTACTTTACTCAATAATTATGGGTAAGAGAAAATGCATATACTGAAATAAATGCAGAAACAGAAATGAGACAGCAATGCCAGATCAGAAAGTCGATAATCTGTTAAATTTGTCTATGGATGCTACACCGAAGGAAAGGAAAATCAGAAAATTTGAACGTGGGATATGATCCGAAGACCAGACGGTGGGATGTGATCGTAAAATACAGCGGTCCGGAGAGTGGACTTGCCGGAGTGGGGGGATCGAGGTAGTGTCGCTGCTCGGAGGTTATGCGATAGTGACTTTTGCCAGAATCAGAGATTGATGCATATTCAAACAGAGAACAGATTGAGTTTACATTGAAAACCGAAAAGACTTTTACTTTGAGACTTTAGAGGAGAGAGCAGCGAGCTGCATACTGCCTGTGCAGGCAGGAAATGATGGATTGACAGGTGAGGAGATTCTGGTTGGGGTTGTGGATTCTGGTGTGGATTATTTTCACCCGGATTTTAGAAATGAGGATGGCAGCAGTCGGATCTTAAAACTGTGGGATCAGAG
>VOFG01003043.1_pt1 | contig 35868 bp, 68 predicted proteins | sample 5384171 | NCBI WGS metagenome assembly VOFG01 (sample SAMN12384726, study PRJNA508395) | human gut metagenome | isolation source: healthy gut F | host: Homo sapiens
CTGGGACTCATCAGCGGATGCCCTATACCTGCCGTCCGATTCCATCGGGATGTTCCTGCCGGATATGCTGTACGGAAAGGGCTGGGCGAAGCGTCCGTTCCGTCCCTATACGGATCCGGAGTATACTGCGCGGGCGGGGAAACCTGCCGCCGTCCTTCCTTGTGACGGCGGGGGAGATTTCCCTGCGGCACTACAGCCGCCGCTTTTACCGGGCGATCTCCCGGGACAGTGCGGCGCATTGCCTGCTGGATATCCAAGGAGACAGACCGCTGTCGCACGCTTTTTCCGCTATGCTTCCGGAAACGCCGGAGGCGCGGGATGCAACGGGCAGATGGCGGCATTCCTGCTAAGGCATTGCTGATTACACAGCCTTGCATTTCGCACGGCGCACGGCTGGTGCCTCTGCGCATCCGGAATTGTGCGGTGCCTTGCCCGGTTGTGGTAGGAAGAAGCCGGAAGGCGATGACAGATCGGTCATCGCCTTCCGGCTTTCTCCTGATGTGCTGCGGCGTCAGTCCTTCTGCACGATGGTGATATTGACGGCTGAATGCCGGTCTGCTCAAAACACCACGGCGTTGATCTGCGCCAACTGTGCGGGCTGGAGCGCACCTTTGTTCTGTACGACGATGTTTGCATTGTCGCCGCTGATGACTGCCGACATTTTGCAAAGCCTCTTACCCCTGCAGCAGGGATTCAATGTTTCCTTTTCCATGTCCTTCGCCAGTGCCTGCAGTTCCTGCATAGGCCTGGCGCCTTGACATCCTCGGATGCCTTGTCGTTCCGGAATCGTGTTCCGCGTCCGATTCCGGTGCCTTCGACCTGTTCTCATCGTTGTTCGTATCCATACGTATGCCCTCCGTTCGAGATTTGGTTACACAGCACTGTATGCGCATCGGGGAGCGGAATATGCCCCGATTTTTCTTTCCGCCCCGCTATCCCTTTGCCGTGACAAAGATGCAGTTGCTCCCGTGCCAAAGACCGAGCTGAGCAGGGATGTGATCTCCGCCGGACCCTGGATCCCCCCGCCGGAGCAGACAATTCCGATGCCACGTATGGCAGGTGCCTTTTCGGTCAGGAATACGAGGGATTTGCCGGATCCGAGCCGATCGTGACAGGCGCGACGTGCCGGAGGCGGGCTTTTTTCGTGGCGTGACATACTTTCTATCCGCCAGCCAGGCTGACGATAACCCGGACATCGCCCGCGCCCGCCACCTGCGCACAGATGGAGGCTATGCGGCTTTTCCAGCGCTTGCCAGGCGTCCAGGCTGACCTCATCGCTTCTCCCCGGCGCACGGGCGGCATTTGGTCGCCTGCCCGCTCCGTCGCTGATGCCGGGGAATCAGACGGCTGCCTCCAGCAGGAGAAACAGCCCGACCGCGCCGCCGAGCAGGGCAGGAATCAGCTTTTTCTTCATGGTGCCCGCCGCCTGGGGGCGGACGGGGGATCGCAGGGAATTGTCATAGGCAAAAAACCTCCGGAACATCTTGCCGTTGCCTGTTGCGCGGATCATGCCACGGACAGCGTGACCGGACAGCCCAGCGCGTCGGCAAACCATTTTTCTATGTCGTGCGGATTGCGCAGCGCGGAGGAGCCGGACAGACTGATGCGTACCGATTCCAGCCGTGCGTTACCCGCACCTTCCAGGGAAACCGCAACGCGTGCCTGCACCGTCGCATCGAGTTCGGGGATGCCGAAGGTATTACGCAAAGCCGCGTACACCCATTGCTCCACCTCCGCTTCCCCCTGCCGCAGAGACTGCCTGCGAGGTCGTCAGACCCGACCGTGCCATCATCCGGTGGGAGAACACCGGACTGCTCCAGCCGTCCGCGCAGATCGTCCGTCCCGCCAGCCGCTATGTCACGGAGCAGGAGAGCCCCCGCGCGAGCGGTACCAATATGGCAAGCAGTACGCAAAGTCCGGCTACTGCCCGGAAGGCGGCGGAACTTTTTCCGTTCCTGTCGCCGGGAAGCAGGAATTCCAGCACTCCCACGCCGAGCGACAGCAGGATCAACGGGTACAGCCCGGCGGACACAGACATGGCGCCCTCCTTTCAGCCAGCCCAGCGCACTGCCACAGGCGATCAGTACGCAAAGCGTGAGAATAAAGAAAACGGAGCATAGACTGACAGCCCCTGCCATATAGCCGTACAGTTCGGCTACATCGTCCAGCAGACGCGCATCGGCGGCACCAGTCCAGTGAGGACGCCGCGACCGACGCCAGGCGGATGACAGCCCGGAAAAGCAACAGTTCGACCAGCACCGGCAGAAGCAACAGCCCCAGCAGCAGTACGCCGCACACGCCGCAGATGCTCCGCAGCAGATCAACCCCGCCGCCACGGAGCCCAGCGAACCGGACACCGCACTGCCTGCGACCGGGAGCAGATTGCCGACGGCATACTTGATGCCCTTCATGCGAAGCGAGTCCGGCACGTGCGGACAGAACGCTCCGCATCCCAGCAGCGTCGAAAGCAGAAAGGTGATCGTTCCCAGAAATCCGGTATACGCCTTGCGTACCCATCTGCCTATTGCCCCCATCCGGTAGCGTAGCCCCAGTGCGCTGAGCAGCGAAAGCGACAGGCAAATGCCGCAGACTGCCGGGGTCACGTCGGCGCACAGGTATTCCGCCACGTTCAGAAATACCAGCATCAGCCCCTCGCCAACCGTTGCCTGCGTAAGGTTGCCGCCGAGTACATACAGCGTACCCATGACCGGGGAGCATACCGGCAACACACAGCCGGTTCAGCTGGGAAAGAAAGGTCGTGACGGTTTGCGCGACGCCGACAGTCGAGGACCAGCGCCGCCGCGACGGCGAGCCGGATGATAAAGCCCGTCAGTTCTCCAGCCCGTCCGCCGACGGCGGCACTGAGATGCCCCAGCAGGGAGGAGATCAGCAAAAGCCCCAGCAGAGTCGAGAGCAGTCGGACTGCATCCGGCAGACGGCATACCAGCGCGCCCAGCAAGAGCGGACAGCATCCCGGGAGCGAGACTCTCGCGGACAGCTGCCAACGCCTCGTCCGGATCGGTAGAGAACAGCCCGTCCGGCAGGAGCGGGATAAGCCTCGGGCAGGGAATCCGGCAGAGCGGCGTAGGCGGGCGGCAGGGTGATACCTTCCGTTTCAGCCTCCAGGGGGGCGTTGCCTGCCGCCTGTGCGGCACTGTCCCTCTGCCCGCGCCGGCACGCAAAGGCAGGCAAACAGAAGCAGGACAAGGACAGCGGCACATATCGGTTTTCTCTTTTTCGTCATATCTTTTTTCATTTGCTTCACCCTGCGCTCAGCAGCCCTGCCACCGTGTCCGCGACCGCACGCACCAGCGGCAGAGCCAGCACCAGTATTTCCAGCCGTCCCGCCGTTTCGACCCATGCCGCCAGCGCCGTTTCGCCGCTGTCCCGGCAGATGCCGGCACACAGCTCGGTGGCAAAAGGCAAGCCCCAGTGAACGGAGCAGGATCCGGCGCGTGTCCGCCGGGAGGGCGTCGTCCAGCAGGGTGGTCATGTCGGACAGCACCCCTGCGGCAAGCGACAGGACGGCGCCCAGTAGGACGACCGATGCGGACAGACGGAGAAACGGTGCCCATTCCGGTTTGTACGACCGCAGGACTGACAGCGCACACAGCGCGGTCATGCACAGAACACAAAGCTTTGCCACGGTCAGAAGCCAAACACGGTGCAGATCAACTCGAACAGATCCGCAATCTGCTGAATCAGCAGAAGCAGAACGACCACAATGCCCGCCAGTGTCACCAGCATGGACTGCTCGTCTCGCCCCGCCTTGGACAGAAGCTGGCACGCAACGGCGACCAGCAGTCCAACGCCCGCTACCTTGATGATCAGACTGATATCCATGCATTTACCATAGCAGTATTGCCGCCGCCAGCGCACACGACAGGCACAGTGCGCTGTCCGTGCGGGTGCGGGCGGGCAGGGAATCTGCCAGCCTGCCTCGCTGTTCCTCCAGCGCGGAGAGATAGTAGTCACAGCGTCCGACCTGCTCTGCCCGGTGGGTGTGCCCCAGTTCGCGCGAGAAGCAGGTCAGCAGGCGTTCGGATTCCGCTCCAGATAGCCACGGCTTTCATGCAAAAGCAGGGGAAGGGAAGCGGCGGGGCGCTCGGCGGATGCCCGATCCTGCCCCCGGCAGGCGGCAAGCACCGAGGGATCGACCGTGGCGAGTATTTGCCCGATGGGCATGGAGAAGCAGTCAATCTGCCCACGGATAAAGCGCAGGAGTGACAGGTAGCCGTCCAGTACCCCCACACGCCGATGTTCATAGCGTGCCAGCAGCAGTGCAATGTAAAAGCCCCGCCCCGACAAGGAGCAGGGAACCGAACAGCTTTGCCGTCATACCGATTCCTCCCGCGCATCCGCGCCGCCCGTAATTGCGGGCATCTTTGCCTGTTCCGTATGCGGATACTTGGCAGTGCCCGTCAGTGTCCGGCAATTTCCGCCTCTGCTGCATCCCACTGCGTGATGCGGTAGCGGAATCCGCCGGCTCCGTCCCGCGTCAGCCCCACATAGGCAGAGAACAGGCGCGCTCGTGGAGCAGGCGCAGTCCCGTCCGATGCAGAAGCTCGGCGCAGTCCGCGGCATGGGCACTTGCGACCAACGGCACGCCGCCGTGGTGCGCTTCTACCAATGCCATGGCTTCGGTGCAGTCCCCAATCTCGTCACACAGGATAACCTGCGCCGACAGCGTCCGTGTTGCGATTTCCACCCCAGCGCCCCGGGGATATCCCACCAGCACATCCGACACAGCCCCGGATCGTCCGTACCATAGCACAGCTCGGCACGGCTGTCTACCAGCACCGTCCGCAGCGGGGTGGGCGGTGAGGCAAGCCCCACTGCCACACCACGCAGCAGGGTTGTCTTCCCCACGCCCGGCGCACCGTACAGCAACAGTCCGCGCGGGGATCCGGCGGCAAGACTGTCCCGACCAGACGCACGATCCGGTCGCCGACCGACCGATGGGGGTGTGGCAGGCGGATGCACAGTCCCGTGACCGAACGCAGTCCCAGTACGCGTCCTTCCTCGCATGCCGCCCGTCCTGCCACGCCGACCCGGATGCCGCCGGGCAGGGTAAGGAAGCCCTGCGCGATATCCTGACTGTAAGCGTACAGCGATCCGCCGCACAGCGCGGACAGTACATCGGACAGATCGTCCCCGTCCAGCCGCAGATCTGTTGTCAGGTTTTCGCCATCCACGGTCAGCGTGACATACCGCCCTGCCCGCAGGCGAATCTCCTCGATCTCCGACTGCCCGGTTGCCCGTGCCGTCAGCGCATCGGACAGAGCCGTCGCCAACGCAGGCGGGAGTCGGTCGGTCAGGGCAGGGGGCAGGGAAGGAGATGCATGCAGAACGGTTCGGGCGGCAGGACGCATTGCCCCGACCGCAGGCACGGACGGTGGTTGCGGGTGGGATGCTGTTGGTACGCTCCACGCGAAGCGCGGCAAGACTGCCTGCCCCATGACCATTCCCCCTTCCGTCCCGCGCTGCGGTACACCCCCACTGTATGGCGCCCGCCCCGGAAATATGACAGGGATGCAAAAAAGCCGCCCAGTGGCGGACGGCTTTCAGGATTATACCGGCGTTGGTCTTAACGGGATTCGTCCCCGGTCGCGGTTTCGGTTTCTGTTCCGGTAGCGACTGTTTCGTCATCCGAGGGACGGACTTCCGTAGCGGATCAGCTCCTTTACAAAGACCCACTGCTCCGGGTAGTTGGACTGATAGAATCGGATGGCGCGTTCGCTGTGCGAGACGACATGGCGCACGCCGCGCTCATCCAACTGCCGGCACAGGTCGGCGGCAAAGGCAAGCACGGAGGTGCGATTGTCCGTCGCGCCGGGGGCATACTTGGCGGCGAAGGCGGCATTGTCTGAGACGGTCTTCTGCAGGATCTCAAACTTTTTTCCCGTCTTTCATGGTGAAGGTGACGGACAGTCCCTTTGTCACCGTCGCAATCCACGCGGCACAGCGTAACGTCGTCCCACGTGTAGGAGGCAGTCTGTCGGAAGAAGTTGGTCGATATGCCGTTCTCCGACACAAGCCGATAGGTGTTGACTGACACGGCACCGCAGGCAAGTATCAGTACCAGCAGTACTCCGGACAGCAGGTTCGCAAAGCGGCGGGTGCCGAGAATGCTGTGCTTGGTGCTATTCGCCGAGCCGAGCGGCTTTTTCCGTTCGTAATCCTCCTGGGATGGCAGGTACTGGAGCATCAGCACGCATTCCAGCAGCACGAATGCCACGATGATACAGGGAATCTGCGCGGACATAACGGCATAGGCGGGCGTATCCCGCTGCGCGCCTCAACGACGGATGCCGTGATCCGTCCGACCGCAAAAATATACAGTGCCATCAAGGCAAGAATGAGTACCGTTCCGGCGACGAGAAACAGGCATCCGCGCCCGCCGGTGTTTTGTTTTTTCTGATTCACGGGCAACCTCCGTCAATCCAGCACACGCAGGCGACTGACTGCCGGGAAGCCTGCCGTCGCAATGCGCGCCGTAATCTCCTGCTCGCTCAGCGCAGGCGTCACAAAGCGACAGACGCCCCGGTTGATGCCGCACGGCTTCTGCGCCTCCGAAGTGCGCTGCCAGACTGTCTGCCGCTTCTGCCGACGCGTCAAAGACAAGCAGATTCCGGCAAACGGAGGCGGCAAATTCGGTCACGTCATCGGCACTGGCGTCTTGCCATACCGGTGCAGCGGCGGGGTCGGCGTGGGTTGCTTCCATAATGTCGGAGACGACCGCGCTGGCGGTGGGCAGTTTGCCTGCACCGGGACCGTAGAACATGACTTCACCGACCATATCGGCACTGACCAGAATGCCGTTGAACACGCCGCTTACGCCGGCAAGCGGGTTTCCGCCCGGCACAAAGCGCGGGGAGACCATAGCAAGAATCTTACCGGTCTGCGCATCGCGGCTGGCGTATCCGATCAGCTTGACCGCGCCGCCCATGGCGTGCGCCAGCGCGGCATCGTCTGCCGTCACGCGCGTGATGCCCTCGCAGTGGATGCTGTCCGGGTCAATGCGCTTGCCGAACGCCATTGCCGCCAGGATAACGGTCTTGCGTGCGGCGTCCAGTCCTTCGATGTCAGCGGTCGGATCCTTCTCGGCGTAGCCTTTTTCCTGCGCGTCCCGGAGAACGTCGGCAAAGGGCGTGCCCTTGGTTTCCATTTCGGTCAGGATGCCAGTTGGTGGTGCCGTTGAGGATGCCGCTGACCGACCGGATGTGATTCTGCGCAAGATCCTCGCGCAGGGGGCGAATGACGGAATACCGCCGCCCACGCTTTGCCTCAAACAGGTAGGAGACGCCGTGCGTCCGCGCCAGCGCCAGCAGCTCGGTGCCGAAGGTCGCGACCACCTGCTTGTTGGAGGTCACGACGCTCTTGCCTGCCTCCAGCAGGGCTTTGGCGAAATCATAGGCAGGGGTGCGCGCCGCCCATCATCTCCGCGACTACCGATACCTCCGGGTCGTTCCAGAATGACCTGAAAATCGTGGGTGATCAGATTCCGGAAGGGCTGTCCGGAAAGTCCCGCAGATCGAGGATGTATTTGATCCGGATCGGTTCGCCGATCCGCGCCTCAATGAGTGCCCGGTTATGGGTCAGCACCTCGGCTGTGCCGCTGCCGACAACGCCGAAGCCCGAAGTGCCGCGTATTTCATAGGTAGATATCCTTTCCGCTTGAGTTTCTCAGTATTGTACCACAAAACCGGGGAAAAATGCAAACGGATATACGGAAAAAAGTATTGAATTTCTGAAAATAATGTGGTACAATGAAAAGACCCGTCGGACGGGTCGGGAGGATACGGTGATATGGGATCTCAGATCGGAAGCAAGACAAACGTTAAGATATACGTTCTCAACCTGATGATGGCGGTCGGCTATCCGCTGGACTTCAACACGCTGAACGAGGCACTCCGCCAGACCGATTTCATAGATTATTTTGATTTCGCGGACGCCTTCCACCATGGAGGATGACGGTCTGCTGGAGGCGTCCGGTGTCAACCCGGCTCGGTGAGCCGTGCTATGCCGTCACGGCAAAAGGCGCTTGCGTGGTAGAGAGCATGCGGGGGAATATCCTGCCGTCTGTGCTGGAGGACAGCGTGGTCTGCGCCATGCGCTACCTGGATTTCAAGCACCGGGGTCAAGCTGTCCTGCCGGATCGAACCGTGCCGGAGGGGGATGCCATATCCTCTGCTCGGTCACCGAGCAGGGACAAGACAGTGCTGTCCGTGACACTGTGGGTAGAGGACGAACAGACCGCCCGGCGGATGGAGGATCAGTTCCGCGCACATCCGGAGAACACGTACCGGGGCGTTCGTGCCCTGCTGACCGGCAATGTCAATTACCTGTTTGACCACTGATACGGAACCACGGGACAGCAGTCCCGGCGGTTGATTTTATAACAGATTTTGGGGGCTTCCGAAAGGCCCCCCCCCCAAAAAAAAAAAAAATCTGTCATGTGGCTGGACTGAAACGGCGCCAAAACGTCGTCATGGTTTCCCGCCCGGCGCCGCCGGAGACGGTAAATCTTCTCCCGGCGCCAGCGGCGAGAACAGCCGGCAACCCTGCGCGCGAAACACCTGAATCATCCGGTGCAGCTCGTCCGGAGACAGCCCCAGCTTTTTTCCCCAGACAGGCAGGGCAAAGGAAATCCCTGCACTGTCTGCTGATATACTTGTAGTTGAGCGCCGCCTCATCGCCGGTCATGCCGACGCCGCAGACGATGCAGAAGGCGTCCGCCATTATCCGCGCCGGCGTCCTTCTCTCGGACGAACTTCGCGCGGAACAGCTTGCAGGAGTGTCCGGCAACATCAACGAACAGGTCATCCTTCTTTTCGCCCAGTTCCTCACCGGTGATGATGTCGCACAGCGACAGTCGGACGCCGGATGCCGCAGGAACGCCCAGCTCGGCGAAGGTGATCTCAGCCGTACGCGCGTCCCCGCAGAAGTTGAACACGCCGATTGCAAACTCGTTTCCGGCAAGATGGCGAATCATTGCGGTCCAGCCGTTGTCCTGCCGCACAAGGTAGGGCGGGCGGCACTCCGCATCCTGATTCAGCGCGATCAGGCGGGGGTCTCCCGGAGCAGTGCGGTACTGGTCATCCATGCTGCGCAGATCGGCTCCGATCATCAGCGGTGCGCCGCAGAAGCACCAATAGGCAACTGCATCTCGTACTCAACGTAGTTGTTGCAGTCGGCACGCCCCACATTCCCCTGTCCGTTCATGCCGATCGTCAGCATATCCATGTCATTTGAAGCAGCCGGCGGCATTGGCATTGAACTTGCCTATCTGGCTCTTGGCGATGTCTGCTGTGGAAGCGAACGTATCCACGATATCGCCGGTGGAACGATACATATGGGCTCCGATGCTGCGCATCCAGTTCCACGGTTCCTGTACGCCCCAGTTGCAGGCGGAGAACAGGATGTCCCGACCGGACGCGCGGGCGCCATCGCCATCTGCAGGTAACGGTGCTGACAGTTGGCAAAGGAGGGGAAGTAGCAGAAAATCTTCAGGAAATCCACGCCCCACGAAGCAAAGGTGCGCGCATCCTGGTATTCGTGGTCAAAGGAGGACGGGAAGCCTGCACAGGTACGGATACCGGCGCAGGAATACATTCCGAACTTCAGTCCCTTGGAATGGACATAATCGGCGATGAACTTCATGCCGTGGGGGAATTTTTCCGGGTCGGCGACCAGCTCGCCGTTCTCGTTGCGCTCCCGCATCGACCAGCAGTCATCAATGACGACATACTTGTAGCCCGCGTCACGGTAGCCACGCTCGACCATCACGTCCGTGATCTCAGCATCATTTGCTCGTTGATATTGGGTCCGAAGGTATTCCCATGTGTTGAAGCCCATAGGGGCGTCTGTGCCAGGATTGCCATGGTTGATTCTCCTTGCATATTTTTAAGATGAGTTTTCGGAACCCCGGTCTGCCCGTCCGTAACCGACTTGCCGAACCGGTGCTTCCTGTATGTTTTTCCCGGCGTACTGCCGGTAAAACCGATGATGTGCGCTATCCGAGCGCCAGCTCCTGCCACAGAGTGTACACCTGCCGCGCGATATCCTCGCGGTTTCCCGCGGCATCTACCGTCAGGATGTGATCCTGCTCTGCCAGCATCTCCCGCACGCGGCGGAATCGGGCACGGATACGTGTCTGCTGCTCCAGTGTTTCGTATATTTCGGTCGCGGGCGCCACCGGCTCGCGCTGTAATGCGCCGCATCGCCGTTTCTGGTTCCAAGTCAAAGAGCAGGCAGGCATCCGGGCGGCGGACGGCGGGACAGTCCAGATTCATGCGGCACACCCACGCCATACGTGCGCTGTCATCCCCGCCCTGATAGGCTATGGAGGAGTAATAGTACCGGTCGCACAGCACCGTCACACCGGCACGCAGGCAGGCATCAATGCCGTCCTTTGCTAGGTTATGCCCGGATGCGATCCAGCAGGAAAAGCGTTGCCAGCTCCTCTGCGCCGGCTGCGACAGCACCCGAAAGCGCCTGCCTGAGACGCTTTCCGTCCGGGGAGGCAGTCGGTTCCGCAGTCACGGCGACCGGGACACCCTCGGCGCGCAAGCGGTCTGCAAGCAGGTTCATCTGCGTGGTTTTGCCCGAACCGTCCATGCCGTCAAAAACAAGGAACAGCGGACGGTATGGCGGGCGACGTATATCCGTATCGTTCACGGCTTCTGCTCTCCTTCCTCTTCCGGGACACCGTAGAAAAAAGCGGTAAAAGGCGGCGTCAACCTTGCCGGATGTCGGCGAGAGGCGTGTCATGCCCGCCGGGGGACGGAGGATCGGCGCTTCCGAAAACCGTGATGATGAGATGCTCCAGCAACGGAACGCCGATAAGCTCCAGCGCGCTTTCAACTGGCGCGTTACGTCCAGGTCTGCACTCGACGGAACCGCAATCCCCTTGGGATGATTGTGCGCCAGCACGGCGCAGGCGGCGTGCATATACAGGCACAACTCGGCAATCCGGCGGACGGTGACGGCGGAACTGTTGACGGAGCCCTCGGAGATGACGCGGCAGTCGATCATGTGCATCCCGTTGTCCAGCAGGATAAGATAGACGCGCTCGGTAGTCAGTCCGGTAAAGCGGGGGCGCAGAAATTCGACCAGCTTTCCCACCGTGTCGTATACGCGGGGCGACTCCACCCGGTCGATGGCACACCGGCGCACAACGGCAGGCAGCAGGCGTATCAGGCACGCGGTATATTCGCCGACGCCGGAAACCGACATCAGCTCTTCCACGGATGCTTCCGTAACGCCGGACAGTGAGCCGAACCGCTCGATCAGGCGGTGTGCCAATGGATTGACATCCACGCGCGGCATGGCGTACCCCAGCAGAAGCTCCAGCAATTCGTGTGCGGCGAGGTCATCGGGTCCGCCGCGCAGAAACCGCTCCCGCAGGCGCTGGCGGTGTCCGGCGTGAACCGACAGATCGGAGGTTTCTGTAGTCGTATTACGTTGCGTCATGCCCTGTCCCCTCCCGTTTCCGAAATCCTTATGCAAAGCCTGTCCGTGTCCGTATTATACCATACACAGCATGAATTGTCAATAATTATTGTGAGTTTTTTCAATAGAACAGGGAACCGCGGATCGGTTCGGCGGCACATCATTTTCCCGGCGTTTTCTTCCTGCCGTATGCTTCGATCCATACAGTCCCGTACCGCAGGCTCTAACCGCACAGGAAAAGACAGGGCAGACCGCTGGCGCAGGGGTAATTGCCCCCTGACGCATCGGCGCCTGCCCTGTTCCGGGAAAGCTCATTCGGCTTTTTTCCGTGTCGTTCCGATCCTCCCGCGCATGGATGAGATCAACCATCAACTCGTGGCACGGGGTGGGGATGCCGTACTGCCTGCCCAGCCGCACAACGGAGCCGTTGATGAAATCAATCTCAGTGCGCCGTCCTGCCCGGATATCCTGACACATGGATGCACGCCCGGTGGCAAGCGCGCGGGCGGACTGCATAATGGAAGAGATGACAGCCTCCGCATCAAAGGTCACGCCGTCTGCCGCCGCCACGGCGACCGCCTCAGCAACCAGCATCCGGATGATGCTCTGCGCATGCGGATTCTCCCCGACGAAGCCTGAGGGGTGGAATCGAAGTGCGGTCATGGGATTCACTGTCATGTTTAGCATCAGTTTTGCCCACAGCAGGCGCTTGACGTCCGGGCAGGCGACCACCGCGGACGCATCCGAGGACAGTACGGCGGCAGTTGCTTCTGCCATTGCGAAATCGCCGGTCGGTGAGCCGATCTGCGTTTCGCCGGCTCCGGAATGGTAGACAACGCCGGGTGCGCGCGTGACGCAGTTGTGCCGTGTCGTGCCAAGCAGAATGCGCTCTGCGGGGACGTACCGTTGCATGATCTCAAAGTTTCCCCATACCGTTTTGCAGCGAGAGCAGAACCGTGTCCTTTCCGACAAGTCCCAGATTAGCGCGCAGCGCAGCCTCCCGCCGTATCCTTGACGAACAGGATGACAAGATCCTGCGGTTCCTGCCCCCTCGCCGCTGAAGCGGATGGGGATACGGTGGCGGATTCGGTGCCGTCCGGCTCCTGCAACAGGATGCCGTCCCGGCTGATGTGCTCTACGGCAACAGGGCTGACGTCGTACAGCGTGACTTCATAGTTATCCAACAGGCAGGCGAACAGGCACCCCATGGCGCTTGCGCCGATGATTGCGATTTTCATGTGCAAGTATACCTCCGTAGTACCTTTTACTCAATTTCCATGATCCATCCGTCAGGCGCCGGCAATTTCCGGTGCTGGATGGACAGCAACGTTTCGCGCAGAGCGGTGATGCGGGAATCCGGCGATCCGGCGCGGAAACAGTATGTCTCGCCGCGTCCGGGGTCATCAATGGAGCCGACCGGGGAAATGACCGCCGCCGTGCCGCACAGTCCGCATTCAACGAACGTCCCGATTTCATCTGCACGAATGGGGCGCTCTGCGGTCTTCATGCCCAGATAATGCTCCCCGACATACAGGAGCGAGCGGCGGGTGACGGAGGGCAGAATGCTGTCCGAGTGCGGCGTGACCATTTCTCCGTTCCGGGTGATGAAAATGATGTTGGCACCGCCGGTCTCCTCAACAAAGGTGCGCGTGGCTGCATCCAGATAGAGATTCTCATCGTACCCCTTCTCGTGTGCGTCGGCGATTGCAAACAGGCTCATGGCATAGTTCAGCCCGCTTTGATATGTCCGGTTCCGTGGGGGCGGCACGGTCAAAGTCGGTTATGCGGAGGCGGAGCGGGCGGGCACCGCCGGCAAAATAGGAGCCGACCGGTGAGGCGAACAGGCGAAACTGAAACTCGGATGCAGGCTTGACCCCCAGCACCGGGTTTGTCCCGAACACGAAAGGACGGAGATACAGGGAACCGCCGCTTTCCGCGTCGGGATTGCATCGGTTTGCCAGCACGACCTGCCGCACCGCGTCCTCAAACATACCGGCAGGCAGGGCGGGATCCTCATGCGTATGCAGGAATCGTGGAGGCGTGCTTCATTCAGATCCGGTCGGAAGCCAGACTATGTGTCCGTCCTCCGTCCGGAACGCCTTAAGCCCCTCAAAGCAGGTCTGCGCGTATTGCAGGACGCAGGCGGACTCGTTCAGCGTGACTGTCTCGTCGGTAGTCAGCCCGCCGGGCTGCCACGAGCCGTCCCGGTAGAGTGCAACGTAGCGGTATTCTGTTCTGCGGTAGGCAAAGCCGGTCGGCGTCGGTATGCTCATGATGTGGTTATCTCCTATCTTTTGATTCCGAAAAGGCAAGGCGCCCGCCTGCACATACAGCGTATGTGTTGACGGACGCCTTTGCCCTGACTGCCGCCTATCATACACCGGTTTTGCAAGTTTGTCAATAGGAATCCTGCAGAATTTGCGGTTTCGTCTTTACTTTTTCCGATCAGCGTATATGCCGCAGCCGGAACGGAGGGGCAGGGCACCGCTCCCGCGCGCCCGTCTTTCCTGTAAGGCAAGCGCGGAGCCGACTTTTCGTGTAGAATCGTGTCGAGATGCCGCCGCGTGCGCATACCATGGGAGTGGGTACACCCAACCGTTGCTTCAAGGAGGTTATCCATATGTCTGAGAACAGATTTCCCTGCGGCGCCGCCCCTCCGCGAACGGATGCGGGCGCGAGGGTCCCGAGGGAAACGGCGTGCATCGCGACCAACCGCATTCGGATTCCTGCCGGGATCGGGACTGCTACGAGAACGCCCGCGTCTACCTGACCGACATGGGGCAGGAGCTCATCGAAAACACGGGTCAGGTCCGGGTCAAGGAATGCTGCATTGCATGGACCTATATCGGGATTGATCCGGTGCAGTTCAATCGGGGTTTCTACGCCATTACCATTCGCTTTTTTCGTCAAGCTGATCTGCGAGGCGTGCGTGCGCGGCGGCAGGGGACAGGAGTTTGACGGCATCGCCGTGCTGGAGAGAAGCAGGTGGTGCTGTTCGGCGGAGACAGCACTGTCAGCGTGTTCCGCAGCAGCGGAGATTCCACCGCTTTCTGTGCAGAGCCGGAGCCGTGCTACGGAGCGCACCGTTCCGACCGCCGTGGTCGAGGTGGTCGATCCCATCGTGCTGGGTTGCCGCGTCATGGAGCCGTGTGACTGTGCCTGCATCCCGGAGGGGCGACCCGGAGATATTCCGGAATCCATCGCTGCCTGTCTGTCCCGCGCCGCTTGCCTGCGACGCACCGCCAGCCTGTGGATGCGGCGGGAACCAGGCGCCCCGCCAGCGTCGCGTTCTCGACCGTTTCGCTGGGCGTCTTCTCGCTGATCCGGGTCGTGCGTCCGGCGCAGTATCGATCACTGCGTCGGAGTTCGTCATTCCCGGATAAGGAGTGCGTCTCCGCAACGCCCAACGATCCCTGCTCGCTGTTCCGCTCCATGGCGTTCCCGATTTCCGAGTTTTCGCCCTCGGGCATGCCCGCACCGTCTCCGGGCGGTGACAAGCCGGGGCGTTGCGGATGCGGAGCTGACCGGTGTGCGGCAGTCGTTTCGATCATCCATGATGCCGGAGGGCGCCGGGGTGCGGTAAGCACCCGGCGCCCTCCGGCTCTGGGTGCCGTGACCCGAAAGGGGCATCACTCCCGGTACAGGAAGTTGAATCGTCCGATAGGAGCGGCGGAGCCGTTCTCGTAGAAGTCCATAACGGTCGGCTGCTGCATGTGGTCGCTCCACTTGAATTCAAAGTTCAGTTTGCCCGCCGGCATGAACGAACGGGGAAGCGCCAGCGTCAGGCTGTTGCCGCTTACGTGCAGGACGGCACGCCCGATGCTCTGCCACGTAAAGCTGCCCGGCTCGGCAGTCCGGCGGTAGGCTTCCACGGTCGCACGTCCGGCTGGGGCGGGCAGGCGGTTGATGACCAGATCATACCCCTCCCAGCCGGTATCCTGCCGGCGGTCTGTGTTAAGGAACAGCGTCATCCAGCCTTCACCTTCCCGCGGCGTGATGGGAGCGGCGCAGGTGACCCGGAAGAATACCGTGTCGGCATCCCGTGCAACGCGTGCTTCCAGAATGTCGTTTCGTCCTGAAGTGTTGACGTAGTGACAGTTGCCGAAGCCGTCCCAGTCGCGGTGCAGAGTCAATCCGCGCGGACTGCGGAATACAGGCGTCACATCGCGCCACTGCTTCCCGCCGCCGCGCACCGTGATGGTCTTTTCCGCCGAGACCGGCTGGCGCGCGCCCGCGCCTTTGAAACGGCGGATGTTGTGCGCAAGCTGGAGGTAATAGGTATCCAGATAGCCGTCCCGATCCATCTCGATGTCGCGGCTGTGCTCACGGTCGTACTGATCCACCATGGCAAGCTGGGGTTGAGTCGTTGTCGCTCAGCCACGGCTCATGGAACTGCCCCATGATCCACTCATTCCAGCCTGTGACGAACACGATATCGGGATCGAGGTCAATGGCTCTGTCCCACTGCTCCTGGACATTGTAGCCGTACTTATAGGAATCGGGCGACAGGTGCGCAAAGCCGTCCCGCCCGGTATAGCTGCGCCCGAATGTATCCCTGTCGTTGAAATGCGTGCAGATACGCTCCGCGTTGGCGTTCTGCCCGACGCCGACCGTGACCAGTTCGCAGCTTCCGTCCGGGCGTGTGACATACTTGTTCTGCGGGAAGACCTCCAGCCAGCCCCCACTGGTCGGGGCGCTTGGCGCCGCCCGCATACAGCGGCTGTCCGGGGCGGAAGGTGAAGAAATCCCGTATCTCGTTGAGCAGGCGCGTATCCGTTTCGCAGACGCCGGTTTCCGGAAGAGCGTCCGGGTATGCCATGACAAGAGGCTTCCCGTCCAGGCGGAACCACAGGTCGGAGTACAGCCCCGGCTTGTAAAGATTCTGGTACAGCGCCCGGAGCATCAGCTCGGTCGAGTGCGCGGGGCAGAAGTTCATCATGAAGGCAACCTGCGGTGTGCGGATGCCGTCCTCGCGTGCCTCGTGCAGCCCCCGGAGCAGCGGCTCGTAGGCGTCACGCCAAAGCAGGGCGCCGTTGGTGCAGTCGAACATAATCATGTCCACCCCGGCGGCGGCAAGCAGGGCGGCGTGATGCCGGATGACCCACGGATCGGAGTTACGGTAGAAGCCGTAGAACGGCTCGTGCCAGTGACACTGGAACGGACGCTCACCCCATGCCGGATGATCCTTGCGGTATTCGGCAGCGGGATACTTTTCCAGCACGTCCACCACATCCACCGGACGCAGGTGCGCATGGGATTCCCGCCATGTCCAGTAGAAAATGCCTACCTTCCGATCCTTTTTTCTGCCCCGAACGTCCTCGACCGAGGCGACCCTGCGACCCAGCATATCCGTAGCTTCCCAGTCCTGCGCGCCGAGATCGATCAGCTTTTTCTCCGGCGTGGGGACATAGTCCGTCGCGCCGAATGCAGGCTCGGCGGAAAAGGTCGACTGTGCAGGCGGGCACTGCCGTCCAACGTAACCGTGACCTCCCGGATACCCCTCTGTGCGGTCAATAGGAAAAACAGCCTCGGTGCGTGCCTCCACGTCGCTGGACAGCGCCGCCGTGCCGATCGGCATTCCGTCGGCATACACCGTTGCCAGCGAGGTGTTGCCGGACTCGAGAAAACAAGCCTGCCGCTCAGCGCGCCGCAGCCGAAGTCCATATTGCCCGCGCGAAAAACGCCGGTTTTTCTTATCCAATATCGATTATCCATTTTCTGCTTCCTTTCGTCTTGCGTAATCAGTCGTTGCCGTGTCTGACCCCGATGTCAGACACATGGTACCATACTTTTTCGCAAAAGTCAACAAGAAAGCAAACAATTCCCTTGACATTTTTGCCACGGGCGTGTATAATGGTTTTGCCAAGCCGGTGCGCACCGCGGCGCAGCCGCCGCGTGCTTCCCGGACACGGCACTGATACGTAAGGAGAGAATGTACCTATGAAACAGCAATTCACCGGAATCTTTGGGCGGGTATCTGCCCTGTTCCTCGCGCTCCTGATGGTAGCAGGGACGCTTTTTTGCCGTTATCCCCGCGCTTCCGCTGCGCGTGTCGGCGGACACGACAGCATCCTCCGGTCACGCCATAGACTTTGACGAGAACATCATGCTGTCCGTCTTCCTGGCCGCCCACACCTGCCTACATAAATGATGAGCAGTACAGGCTGATGGCGGATGCCGGCATCAACTGGGTACTGGGCGCGGGCGAGGAAACGCTTGCCACACCTGCAAACCAGAAGAAAATGCTGGAGCTGTGCGAGAAGTACGGAATGCATCGATCCTGCAGGACGGCAGCTTCGGCGGCAGTCTTCCCGGCAAATCCGAGCGCGTCATCCGCAAGCAGGTCGAGCGGTATACGGGCTACTCTGCGCTGGGCGGCTTCTATATTCTGGACGAGCCGTACAACCCGAACGGGTACGTTGAGTCTTACCTGAACCTCAAGAAGGCGTTTCCGGCAGGCTATATGCACCTGAACTTTCTGCCCAGCGGTTCGTACGGAACCGAGGAGCGGTACCAGGCTCGATGAACGACTGGTGCCGCCTTTGCGCGGCGGGCGGGTATCCCGTGGATTACCTGATCTACGACCGCTACCCCTTCGGCTTGCAGGCGGGCAGTATGGATCGCAACGGCTTCTACGCCAATTTGCGTTCCGTACACGATGTGGCGCTCAAGAATGATGTCCGAACCGGCACCTATATTCAGACCGTGCGCCAGTCGGTTGCCTTCCGCCGTCCCACTGCTTCCGAGATTCGGTACGAGATGTACTCGGCACTGGCATTCGGCTTCAAACAGCTTTCCTTCTTCACGTGGTTTACGCCGGTCAACCGGAATGAGCCGTTTGAGGACGGTATCATCGGTTCGAACGGCGTACCGAACGCGCATTACGGGGACATCAAGACCATCAACCGGGAGATTCTCACGATCGGTCCCATCCTCGCCAAATGCGACGCGTTGGAAGTGTACCTGAACGGGACAACATGGGGACAGCCCGGCATTCCGAAGGACTTCTTTGTCCAGCCGGGCGGGAAGAATCAGAAGTATACGGTGTCCTTCCTGCGACACAAGGAAACCGGACGAAACTACCTGATGCTGGTCAATAACAATTTCGGAAAGCGGGCGACCGTCAATCTGAAGCTGGATCCGTCTATTACCGCGCTCTATGAGGTCAGCCGCGAAAACGGCGGGTACAGCCCGCTGGAGATAGTGGGCAACCTCGCTGGAACTGCAACTGGCTGCCGGAGACGGTGTGCTGCTGGCACTGCCGGAAGGGCTGGATTTCTATAAGCCTGCCACCGGTCAGCCGGATGCGCAGGTCAATCGGCGGCGGATGCGCTGATCACCTGCTCCCAGTCGCTCGGCGCGAGCGACTGTTACATGATGTACCTTAATGACGGCAAGCGCTTCTCCAACAGCAACACCGTCGGCTGGCGTTCCGTGGACAGCAATTCTCCCTCCGTTGTGCTGGATCTGGGGCGTACCATGCGCTTCAACCGCGTTGATCTGTATCCGGAAGGAACCTTGTTCACTTACGGCGACAGTTTTCCGGAGGACTTCACAGTCTCGGTCTCGCATGACGGCGAGCATTATACGCAGGTAGCCGCGATTACGGGTGCCGATGCCGGGAAGGCCGCTTCCGTCCGCCTGCCTGAGTCGTCCGAGGCACGCTATATCCGCATCGACATCACCAAGTGCCGCGGCAATTATGCCGGTTTTGCCGAGATCGAGGTCTACCAGGACGACGGATCCCTGCCGGCACCGGAGGTCTTTAATCCGCTGGATGACGGAAAGATCTGTGACTACAAGCCGGGGGAGGATCTTGCTTTCAAGAAAGATGTCTATCCCTCGTCCACCACGCCGGACGCCGGGTACCGCGCATGGGGCTGGGCTGCCGATTTTATCAATAACGGCGTGAACGGTCAGGGATGGACTTCCGATGTCAAGCGCAACAGCTCGCCCGACGCTACCGAGTACATGATCATTGATCTTGGCGATGTGTTTGCCGTGGATCGGGTGGTCGTGCAGACCATGGGCTGTTTCCCGGAGGATTACCGCATCGAATTGTCTACAAACGGCAGGGACTGGGTGACGCTCGCATCCGAAACCGGGGCACCGGATCATCCGGGCGGAACCGAGCTGTCCTACACCCCGCAGGACGGGCTTCCGATTATCGGACGGTTCCTGCGCTTTATCGGCACACGCCTGCGTGGCACTGCCGCCGATGGCTATATGCTCCAGTTGGGCAACATCTCCGCATACGGTACGCCGATCTGTGACACGACCGCGCTGACCGAAGCGATGGAAGCTTACAGGGCGACGGGCGGTGGTACATCCGTCAAGGAGTATGCAGCCTGTGAGGCGGCTCTGAAAATGGAGTACCTCACGCAGTCGCGCGCCAATGCGTGTGCCAAAGCCCTGCGGGCACTGTTCGTGACCGAGGAGGAAACGACGACAGCGGACAGCGAAACGGCAACCGAGCCTGTCATCGAAACGGAATCTGTTACTGTCACGGATGCAGTACCCAAAAGCTCCGGCAGTGTTACGGAGGCGGACACGACGGCGATCGGCGCTGCCACGACAGCTTCCACATCCGGCGGAAAGGGTTGCGCATCGGCACTGCCCGCCGCATCCCTGGTTCTGCTGACCGGTCTGTGCGCACTGCCGCTCCTGCGGAAGAAACGGCACGGCTGATCTCTGCGGGGCATCCGCCATTCTCGCCGTACAGCGCTTTCTCAGCGCAATAACCGCAGGGAAGGATTGAATTATTGTCATTGGTTCCTTGCTGGTTGGGGGCTTCCTTCAGGAAGCCCCCAATGTGTCCCGGCATCTCGCGGTTCTCCGTTTCCCCCTGCATCCCTTCAAAATCGTCACAAAAACCAAACAGCTTGCATTTTTAGCTACGGCGGACAGAGAAGCTGTGCCGGATCTGCACTGCCGGATTTTAATCTGCTTTTCCTGAGACTTTTTTTGAAAAAAAAAACTATTGACAATCCGTCTCGATTATGCTATATTGTTGTGGTAATAAACGTAGTGCATTGCATAATCGTGCATATCGACTGTGCGTCGGTGGTGCAAATACAAACCGTGCCATTCGAACACGGCTTCCGATTTCCTGTACATAAGCGAAAGGAGCAAACTTATGAAACGATCTCTGCGTATATGCGCTACTATGCTGGCTGTCCTCCTGCTGATCGGCGGAGCCGGCGGCTTTTCCTCTACCGTATCGGTTCGGGCGGCTGACAACGGGGCGCTCCGCACCTGGGCAGGCACTCCGATCGTACACCATGTGGGCGGCTACGATACTGCCGTGCGCACGCTGCATACGCTGGTATATGATTTCCTTGCACCGGATATCGGTTCCTATGCGTCGGATGCCAATTTTGCGTATACCGGTACCCCTGTTCGGCTGAAGGATGCCCGCGACGGTGCCGGACGGCAAGACCGCTGCCATCGGCTCCGGTGTCTTCCTCGGCGATGATTACGCACTGGAGAAGGGGTATGTATCCTTTGATTTGTGCCTGAAAAACGGTGCCGTTACGCTGGGTCTGCGCAACGCGAAGAAGGCGACGGTTCCCACCAATCGCGGCGTGTGGTTCCGGTTTGACAATGCCGGCTTCGTGACCGTGACCGAGAAAACGAGGCCTGGCAGTTCGAGGTGCCGTTTACAACAGATCTTTCTACGGTGGCAAAGATCATTACGGCATATGAGGATCGCAGTGCCCTGCGGCTTGTCTGCGGCGAGTCGGCGATCTTGACGATTGAATATCCCGACCGGACGCACCTGCGTGTGCTGGACGGTACGGGCAGATTGCTGGGCGAAACGGATAAGAGCGATGTGGATGAGGCTGGCTACTTTACGCTGTACATGGAAGCGTTGGGGAGGGAAGCTACATCGACAATGTCATATTCACGCACGTCAGCGAGGAAAGAAAAACGGCAGAGCCGCAGACGGAAACGCGTAGAATTGACTACTCCACGTGGACAGCGACCGATGCGCTGGGACGCACGACCGCAGACAACAGGACAGCGGGCGACCCCAATGAAAACCGCTATGTCGGACTGTTTTTACTTCCTCTGCTGGGTCGGCGCGGGACAGCACGTGCAGGACAACACCAAGCTGTACCTGGACGGCGGCATCGACGGGGTGAAGGGTTTTTCGCCTCGGGTAGGGCGGCGAGGCGTACTGGGCGGAGCCGTACTTCGGCTACTACCGCAACACCGATTCGTGGGTTTATCGCAAGCACGCCTATATGCTGAAGGCGGCAGGCGTGGATTTCATATTCCTGGACATTTCCAATGAGGAAGTGTTTGTAAACGGGCACATGACACTGTTTGATACCGGCTCCGGATGCGGCGCGCAGGGGATTGACACGCCGCAGATCGTTTTCTTCTGCGGCGATAGTCCCGCCACCTTTGCATCGCATATCCAAAAGCTGTACACCACGGTGTATTCGGACGAAAACTGGGATACCTACAAGGAACTCTTTTTTCCTGTGGGAAGGAAAGCCGCTCATTTTCGGCAACACCGGATCCCTTAATGCGACTCAGCTCCGGACGCTGAACAAGAAATTCACGGTGCGCGGAAGCTGGGCGTGGGTGAATCAGAACAACTACTGGCCGTGGCTGCAGGAGTACAGGATGTCGCGGCAGAATGCAGTCAAAATGGAGAACGGCGGCTGGGGACGCAGTGCCGACGGCAGACTGGAATCCCTGTCGGTGGCGCTGGGGCACCACGCAACGACCAGCAAGGACGTAGTTTTGCCAACGGGCGACAACCGGACAACCGGCTGAACGACTACGAATTCTCTTCCATTGAGCGCGCCGGACAGGGGCTTGGCTTTTCCGCACAATTTGAGGCGGCGATGGCGCTGATCGGGAAAAAGTACCTGCTGAGGATCCCTTCGTGCTGATGATTACCGGCTGGAACGAGTGGATTGCCGGCTGTTTCCGTGACACAGGCAACTTCTGCAACGGAACCGCCGATTACCGCTACGTCGATAACTTCAACGCCGAGTTTTCCGCGATGCCGAACCGATGCGCAACGGAACGGCTACGGCTTCGGCGACAACTACTACTACAGATGTCCGATTATATCCGGCGGTTCAAGGGCATTGCCGCGACGCCGACGGCGGATCATCGTAGACGACCGTTGACATTTATGATCTCGGCACATGGGCGGACATAAAGCAGACCTACATGGATTCGATCGGCGATGTGGAGCATCGCAACAGCATTTCCTATGATGCGGATTTCCGCTATATCAATGGTTCCGGGCGCAACGATTTTGCGTATGCGCAGGTGTCGCAGGATGAGGACAACCTGTATTTTCTGGTGAAATGCGCGCAGGACATCATTGTGGACGACGGCGCAAACTGGATGAACCTGTATTTGGATACGGACGGTGATGCCACGAACGGTTGGGCGGGCTTTGATTTCCTCATCAATCGCGACCGGGACTCCTTTGCCGTGACGGTTGACCGGATTTCCGGTACCGATATGCAGTATGAAACGGTTGGCGGAGCGTACTATGCGGTGCAGGGGCAGTACATGACCGTGCGCCTGCCCAAGCAACTGCTGGGGCTTTCGGGGAAGGTAGCCGCGCTGAATTTCAAGTGGGCGGACAATTCCGTGGATCCTGCGGCAGAGGGCGTCAAGGACGTCATGGGCTTTATGGATCTGGGAGACACGGCGCCGGATGATCGCTTCACCTTCCGGTACCTCTGCGAGGAGTACACGACTGCGCTGGAGCGGGCAGTAACCTTTGACACCGCAAACCGCGCCGTCAGCCTGCCGACCGCGCAGGCGGTGCAAACCGGCGTGTCCTATGAGACAAAGCTGGTGGATCGGACGGTCAACACGCTGTTCGATATGGAACGGGAACGTGCAGGCAGCTTTATCGACAGCACCTCGCTTGCGGCGTATTTCCAGCACGGTATCGGAACCTCCACCAGTCGCGCAGATATTCAAGGGAAAATCGGGAATTTCCTGCGGCTGACCGGCTACTCGGACGTGCGTACATGGAACGACGTCAAGGGAAGCTACGAGCTGTCTGTGCGGTTGCACATGGTGGACATCGGGAACAGCGGCGTATACATCCGCGGCGAGATGCCCGGCAAGCTCTCGCCCAAAAACCCGGCGAACTACAATGTCAATATGTGCTTCAACTACTTTGAATGGGACTGGTATTCGGAAAACGGCGGCAGGTTGTTCGGCGGGTCGTCGCTTGCCGGCTCCGGCATCGGTATCATACCCATGAAGGACGGGCTGGATATCCGTATCAAGCGCTATGCGCCGGACGGCTTGACCGTTGCGTCGGCAGCCCACTGGTTTGCGTATCCGGACGGCTATACGCTTGAGGACGATGCGTGGTTCACCCTGCGCTGTACCGATGACGGCACGACGGCAAAAATCTTCTTCAATGATGTTGAGATATGCTCGATACTGCTGGAAAAGCCGGGCGTGACCTATGCGTCGGACGGGACGGAGCAGGAGTACTACGGCAAGGCAACACTGATGGATCCTGATGGAACAGTTCTGCTTGAGGTGGAGAATACCCGCCTCAATTCCTCCGGGTCGCAGATCGCACTGACTACCCGGTCGCAGACGATGGAGGTTGACGATCTGTCGGTGTCCTATGTGGAGCATATCGTTGAGGGCGGGCACCTGACGTCGGATTTTGCGGCTGTCATGACCGAGCAGACCTTTGCGCCGGATGACCGTCTGCTGAAAACCCCTGAATATGGGGAACGGTTTCCGAACGGATGCCGATGCAACGGGCGAAACTGCCGGAACCGAGTCCGATCCGGAATCTGCTCCCGATACGGAGCGTGATGCGGAAACGACTGCCGCTTCTGCCGCCAAGGGATGCAGCTCGGCGGCGGGCGGCTGTGCGCTGTGTTGGTTTTGATCGGCGCCGTGCCGGTTATCCGCTGTCGCAGAAAGCGATGATTGAGTATGGAACTGAATTGCGGTGTCTTCCGCCTGTGTGCCTTTGCGGATGAAGCGGCGGCGGACAGGGCAGGGCAGATACGTGCGCTCCGTGACAACCGGATGAGCCTGCTGGAAATCCGGAATGTGGACGGTGTAAGCATTGCAGACCTTCCGGAGGAGACGGCGCGCCGCTTCCGGGAGGAGCTGGATGAGGCGGGTATCCGCGTCGGTCGATCGGCTCGCCGGCGGGAAAAAGTGATATTCACGCGGATTTTGGGCAGGAGGAGCGTCGGTTTGAGCGCCTGCTGCGCATGGCGGAGATATTTGATGCTTCCTGCATCCGCCTGTTCAGCTTTTTACGGCACCGGTGGGGAGGAATGGTACTTTCCCGAGGTCTGCCGCCGCGTGGAGACATTTGTCCGCATGGCAACTGACGCAGGCGTTATCCCCTGCCACGAAAACGAGAAGGGCATCTGGGGGCGATACCGCGCCCCGGTGCCGGGCGCTGCATGAGGCTGTGCCCGGATTGCGGGCGGTTTTTTGATCCGGCAAACTTCGTGCAGTGCGGGCAGGATGTCATGCAGGCATGGAGGCGCTGTCGCCCTTCGTATACTACGGGCATATCAAGGACTGCAATGCGGCGGGGCAGATTCTGCCGCCCGGCGACGGCATCGGCGCTCTGCGGCAGTACCTGCCGCTGTTGGCGGCGAAAGCCGGCGATATGGTGCTGACGCTGGAGCCGCACCTGGCGGATTTTGTCGGGCTGGCTGGATTGGAGGAGGACGGCGACCGCAGTGCCGTCGGGCAGGTCATGCGCTTTCCGGATAACCGCGCGGCGTTTGACTATGCGGCGGATTGCTTGCGCGGCATTCTCTCCGATATCAATGTGTAAGCTCGCCGGGTCATCCCCGGTTGAAAGAAAGGACAGGAACATGAAAATCGGCGCACAGTTTTTCACCATCCGGGATTATTGCCGTACCCCGGAAGCACTGCACGAATCCCTGAAGAGGGTGGCGGACATCGGCTACCGCCACATTCAGCTTTCGGGCGTCTGCCCCTACGAAGCGGACTGGATGGCAGAGCGACTCCGCACCTACGGGCTGTCGGTCGAGATCACGCATTTCGACTACAACCGCATTCTCCGCGACCCGACCGGAACAATCCGGTTCCACGATGTGATGGGCTGCCGCTGGATCGGTATCGGTTCCAATCCGCGCGGGGTGAACCCCGAGGGACTTGCCGCTATGGCGGCGGAGATCAAGCCGGTACTGCCTGCGCTCATTGCAGGCGGTCACAGGTTTATGTACCACAATCACCATATGGAGTTTGCCCGCTTCGACGGGAAGACATTCCTTGATCTGCTTTGCGAAACCTTTACCCCGGAGGAGTGCGGCGTGACGCTGGACACCTACTGGGTGCAGGCGGGCGGCGGGGATTCCGCATACTGGCTCCGGCGGCTGTCCGGTCGGGTAGACTGCGTCCATTTCAAGGATATGGTGTTCTCGCCGGAGGACAAGGCGGTCCGGATGGCGGCGATCGGGGGATGGCAACATGAACTACCCGGAAATTCTTCGCGCCTGCGAGGATGCCGGTGTGCAGTATGCGTTCGTCGAGCAGGACAACTGCTACGGCGTTGATCCGTTCCTGTGCCTGAAGCGCAGCTATGACTGGCTGCACGCGCAGGGGCTTGAATAAGGCGGCAACCCCGGAAGCGCCCTGTGCGGCAAAGGCAAGGGCAGGGCGCGCAATATAACGAAATGCAGAATCGGGAGGAATCGGCATGAAAAAGGTTAGACTCGGCATCATAGGCATGGGTAACATGGGAACAGGACATCTGGATCACACGCTGACGGGACGCACGCCCGAAATTGAGGTTACGGCTGTGGCGGACACCAATCCTGCCCGTCTGGAGGCAACGAGGGCGTTGCTGAACAAGCGGCGGGCGGATTATCCCGACCTGCAGCAGCCGGATATCGCGCTGTTCGGAACGGCGGAGGAGATGCTGAACTCCGGGCTGATTGATGCGGTGGAGATTGCCGTCCCGCACTATGATCACCCCGGTACGCGATTGAGGCGATGCGCGCGGGCATTCACGTCATGTGCGAGAAGCCTGCGGGTGTATACACCCTGCAGGTACGGGAGATGATGGAGGAAGCGGACAGGCATCCCGACATCGTGTTCGGCATGATGTTCAATCAGCGGACAAATCACGTCTACCGCAAAATGAAGGAGATCATGGATTCTGGCGCGCTGGGGCCGATCCGGCGCACCAGCTGGATTATTACCAACTGGTACCGGAACCAGGCGTACTATGATTCGGGCGCGTGGCGTGCCACGTGGTCGGGTGAGGGCGGCGGCGTTCTGCTCAATCAGTGCCCGCATAACCTGGATCTGTGGCAGTGGATTTGCGGTATGCCGCGCCTTGTCGATGTCCGGATGCACTTTGGCAAATGGCACGACATCGAGGTGGAGGATGACGTGACAGCGTACGTGGAGTACCCGAATGGCGCGACCGGAACCTTTATTACCTCGACCGGGGATACGCCCGGCACGAACCGCTTTGAAATCGTGTGCGATGGCGGCACACTGACCACGGACGGCGGTACGCTGCATCTGACCAGGTTGGAAGTGCCGGAGTCGGTGTTCACGCGGGAGAATAAAACGCCCTTTGCCAGCCCGAAAGCGGCTTCCTGCAACGTGGAAACGGACGGCAAAAAACGAGCAACACGTCGGCGTTATGAACGCCTTTGCCGGGGCTATTCTTCGCGGAGAGCCTCTGGTGGCTGACGGCAGGAAGGCATCCGGGGACTGACTATTTCCAATGCCATGCATCTGTCCGCGTGGACGGGCAAGCCGGTTGAACTGCCGCTGGATGAGCATCTGTTCCTCAATCTCCTTGGAGCACGTCAAGACGTCCCGCCGTAAAGAGGGCATTGAGTCGGTCTTCGCGTCTACCGAGGGAACCTACAACGCGTAAAAAAGGATGCCGCTGAGGCGACCGTCCAACTGCCGGTGTACCCGATTCAACCAACGGTATGTTGACATACAGGAATTTTCGTGTATACTATCCATATACGATTTCAATCTCTGCAATGTGTGCCGGCGGATTTCCGCCGGCACCGGAAAAAGGATGAACCATGGCAACCAACGGTACCGCAAAGCAACCCCGTTCCAAACGCCGCAAGGACACCCTGCGCTACTACAATCAGTCGACTGGATGCGCCCAAAGGCCTATCGGTGCGATCATCGCCGCTGGCGTGCTGTTCTATTTCGGCTGGACGTACGTGTCCTATATTCTTGCCTCGCTGCTCATGCCCGGCGGACTATTCCTTTTCTTCTACGCTTCTGTCCGGCACACCAGCGATGCCGATGTGGAAAAGGAACGGGAAACCCTCCTGCGCGATTTTGACAGCTCCGTTACCGGTGCGGAGGATTATGACCATGCGGTTCTGCGTCAGCCTGCCAGCCTGCTTACCGACGGCTGGATTGCCGATGGCGACGCGCGGTATTTCCGCCGCACAAAAGGCGGAAACGTTATCTCCGACCGTTTTGTCCGCTCGCATCTGTTCTTCACCCGCGACGCGTTGCTGGTCTGTGCACGTGAGGTTTCCATTACGGAAATGGATGCCGATACCGGCGCCGGATACACCGACCGCACTATGCGGATTCCTTTTTTGCGGATATACGCAGTGCCGGACTGACGAGGAGCGCGTCCGCGTAACGCTGACCAAGGGCGGCAAGCCTGCGACCATGAGTACCTGTACATTGGTGTTGACAGGTGCCGCCGGAGACCTGCTTCGTCTGCCCGCACGCAACGATATGGACGCTTCCGCCTTTTGCGATGCCGTGAACCGACGTGTCAAGGAAGGCAAGTAAGAAAAAAGAGATGCCGGTGTGCCCAAAAGCTCATTTTGAGCTTCTGGGCACACCGGTGTTTTCTCTGATTTGTTGCTGTTACCGGTGCCGGTGTTGGTATTGCTGCTTTTAGGACGTCTCTCCTGTGTATCAGCCTACGGCTTCGGAAAAATTTCACAGGGTAATTTTGCAAAAGTCGGCGCTTTGTGCTATACTGTGTGACAAAGAGTGACAAAGACGGTAGCCTCGCTGGCGGGGACACATCTTCGGATCGGATCTGACTGCCAAACGGCTCCTGCAACGAAAGGATTTTTATGCTGACGGCTGTGCCGATAACAACAGACAGTAAGGACTTCAAGGAAATCAAACACCTGTACATTGCCGCGTTCCCAAAGAGTGAACGCGTGCCGCTCGAAGGGATCTGCTACGCCATGACGGCGCGAGTGAATTCGTCGCTGGTTACGATGGCGAAACATTTTGCGGCTTTTACTCCGCGCTGACTTTCGGGGATATTACGCATATCCTGTTCCTCGCCATTGACGAGCGCCTGCGCGCACATGGTTACGGCTCCGCCATGCTGGACATCGTGGCGGCGGCACATCCCCATAACCGCATTATCGTGGATGCCGAGGCGGAGGATCCGGCGGCATCCAATAACGAGCAGCGTATCCGCCGCATGGCTTTTTACGCGCGGAACGGGTATTGCAGATCCGGCATTGCTTACATCGGCGCGGGGTTCCGTACGAGATACTCATTCGGGGCGGAACCATCACCGAGCAGGAATTCGAAGGCTTTTGGGACAACCTCGATGAGGAGGAACGCAAGGAAATGTGAGAATTCCGGAGCGCCGGGACAGAGCGCGGTGCCGGACGGGCAATTGAATCTCAGAAAGGAAAATGCAAAGGCGTGTGATGCCCATTAGGTGATGTTTGTGCATCACGGACTATGCTAAAGTGCGTTTCTAAGCTGAATCGTCTGAAATAATCAAATAACATCTTGCAAAAATCGCTTGTATCGTGTATAATGAGATTACGACAAAGATAATCGTGGAGAGCGCAAAGATGTCAAGACGGTATGAAATCGATGATGCCCGGTGGGAGAAAATCAAACCATTTCTCGGCAATACACCAAAGAAAACCGGGAGACCGCAAGCGGATAATCGCAAACTCTTGAATGGAGTTCTCTGGATCATGCACACCGGGGCTCCATGGCGTGATCTTCCGGAATACTACGGTCCGTGGCAAACCGTGTGCAAACGGTTTTCTCAGTGGGAGAAGGACGAAAAACTTAGCAGTTGTTTGAAAGTGTTCGCAAGAACTGGATATGCAGGATTGGTGTATTGATGGAACCTATATAAAAGCGCATCGGTCAAGTGCCGGTGCAAAAAGGGCTCGGGATATGATGATCATCAGCATATTGGAATCAGCCGAGGGGAAGATCCACCAAAATCCACGCGGTAGTGGATGGACTCGGCTATCCTTTGGTGCTGAAACTCACCGGAGAACAGGTACATGACGGAGTCATGATGCAAAAATGTCTTGAACAGCTCGATATTTCCGGCAGCACTGTTTTTGCTGACAAAGCCTATGGCTCATGGGAAAACCGTGAATACATCGCGAACCGTGACGCTGATTTCTGTATTCCACCAAAGTCGAATTCAGTTGATCCGTAGTACACCGATTTCTGTCACTACAAAGAAAAGGCATCTTTGCTTCCTTCTCATAAGGATGAATTATGAGAAGCAAAAACAATTGGGCGGGAAGGACGAACAGTTTCGGCTGTTCGTCCTTTTCGTTTTGCGAAAGGCTTTGTGAGCCTGAATAACTTATGCGATCCTTTTCGAACTGAAAGGAATACTTGGCTTTGTGTTGCTTTCCGTTATTGTTTGCCTTTGCGTCAAAGCTTTTGCGAAAGCTGTATTTGATTATTCCGGCGATCGCGGCGCTGACGCTGATGCTGTATATGTTGATAAAGAAATATTGCGTAGTGGGGACTTTTCAACTGTGAGTTAAAGCAGTCGTCGCCCGAATGCCTTGACAGGGGGCGCCTGCCCTATATAATGGTATCTGAGCACCGGTGATTCAATTCTTAGAAACGGGAGATTAATATGGACATGTTTATTGGAGAAAATATCAGGCGTTTGCGTCGTGAGAAGGGAATTACGCAGGAGGTGTTGGCAGAGCGTTTGCACGTCTCGGCCGCAGCTGTTTCGAAGTGGGAGCGCGGAGATAGCATCCCGGATATCGGAATGCTATTGCCGCTTGCATCCTATTTCAACGTATCAACGGATGAACTTCTTGGGGTAGACTCGGCTAAAACAAAGGGAAAAGGTGAAAATCGTCTTTGAAGAACGGAATCGCTTGTCCGCTCTCGGCAAGGAGCGCGAGGCGTTCGCTCTGATTGTAAACGCTCACAGGGAATTTCCGAACGATTGGCAGCTTATGGAGGACTATATGTGGAAGCTCGTCTATGATCCGTATCTTGATGACCGGAGAGGCGATATTGCGCATAAAGAGGAGCTGTACGATCTTTGCGAGCGGGTGCTTGACGAGTGTCCGGTGGATCAGGTGCGCTATTCAGCGCTGAACATCCTTGAAGGACTGTACAGTTTGGACGGTCGAAGTGACAGGGCGCTGGAAACTCTAAACCGCTTTCCGACCATGTACTATTCACAGGAAAACCTGCTCACGCTTTTTTTATGACGAGGGCTCCGACGAATGGTGGGCGGCTGTACGTGCGAAGATTGCGCAGTTCGCCGAGACGATGGTGGTAGACATTCGGAATCTTGCGCTGAAAACCGAGGATCCTCGTGAGTCCATTCGCGTTATGAAAAAGGCGGTCGCGCTGTGCGAGCTGGTGTACGATGATGGGGGATTACTGCTTCTTGTATACGCATCTGTCCGATCTGTACATCTTCATTGCCCACCGATACGTCAGAATTGATGACACGGACACTGCGCTCGACTGCTTTGAAAAAGGGCTTTCTGTACCCCCGACTTGGTTGACGTACCGGCTCAAGAGAAAGTGCCGGTAAACCGGTACGGGCAGATGCACGGAAACTACCTGAAGAAGAATAACCGGACGGCGTACAACGAACTTCTTTTCTCAGGTAGATTGAACCGGTATCTGGCGGAGATTGGCGAGCAGGCGGAGAAAATGCTTGCGCTGCTGACAGAGCAGTACGCTGCGGCGGAGAATGTCACCGAAGAAATGAAGGCAGCGGATCAGCTGGGCTGGGTACGTGCCATGAACTCCATCCGCAACCGTGCGGAAGAAGTTGTCCTTTCTCGAGCTGGTGTATTGCTGACAAGTGAATAAAACAAGATGAGCGTCTGCTTTCATAACGAAGGCAGGCGCTTTTTCTTTTTGAGGTGGTGCCAATTGACCCCACCACCACGCTCGTTCACAATTTTGTCTTTAATGTCCCATAAAACGGACTATAATTATGTTATAATTATTTTTGGAAAAGCAGGAACATTATCTGCAAGTATATCACGTTTATAAGTAGAGGATGCGATAATCTGACTGCCAAAAATATTTTTGAAAAAAATTTCGGATATTAGGAACATTATTGCAATTCTCGTCACGTTAAATAATAGAGGACACAATCCTCGGAAAGGAGATGAAAGAAAAATGCCAATTATGATGAAACGCAAAGACGGAACGATCACACCGTTCCGCAACGCGGAAGTATCTGTCTGCCTACTACTTTATTCCGAAGAGGATTCCGGAGCAGTGCGGAAAGGAGCTGAACAGTATTCCGCGTAATCCGCAAAAGCTGATCCGCAACTATAATGCTGTCGCCGTCGTGGAAAGTGATTTGTTCCTTCAGCTTATGATGGATGCCTATGCATATATGGTTTGGCCGTATATGTGTCCCGGCGAGTATATGGAAGTGTATTCCGGTTACGATCCGGCGTGGATATTTGCCCACTCTCCCGCATATTGGGTTCGTGAAATGCTGGAAGAAAACGTGATACCTCCGTCGAGTCGATTGCTGCGGATGAACGGAGATATAGATTGGGTAACAGAGGAAGAAGCGAACGACATTCTGCTTTGGCTTGTTCCGCAGACAATGGCGCACTACGGAATGCGTGAGGTCATTTCAATTGCAGAAGAATACCGCTGCTTTGAAGATTTTGACTTCCGCGCCAGCAATCGGAAAAGGATTTCTACCGCAAGTGGTACCACACGCAGACTAAGCATCCGCAGATCTCTCTTGACGGTTTCAAGGATGATTACGCCGAAGAACACGACGGTGGAGGTGGGATATTGAAGATGAGTCATCGAACTTCGAAAACGAATCCACGGTAAAGGTCCTTGCAGAGCAGTTTATGGAAACACTGTCCGAAAAGGACAAGCAGATCCTTCAGCTTCGACTGGAGGGCTACACGATGAAAGAAGTTGCGGAAAAGCTCGGCTATGCCAACCACGGCGGCGTACTGAAGCGGCTCCGAAAGATCGGTCAGGCGTTTGAAAAATACGCCGACGTCGATTACGGCTTTGACGGAAAAAGAATCATTTAAGCATCTGTTGATGATTATCGGCAGGTGCTTTTTGATGCCCGGATTTCTCCGGGTTTTATTATTTGATAACTGCTCCCACAAATTCGGAGCGAAAGGAGGTGAAAAACACATGGAACGTTTTTACAGCATAGGCGCACTTTCACAAAGCATGGGAAGACCGAAGAAAGGCAACAATGTCTCAAATGTTTTAGGCATTATCGAAGACGGTGCTCTGGAGTTTCAGGATCTTTGCGAAGAGTATATCGAAGAGTTCCCGGAACTCTTGAAAGCGAACAAACCCCAACTGCGTCAGGTATTAAATGATTTGAGAGAATACCTGGACACCATTTATGAAGATTAGGAGGTGAAAAATCATGATGGTCAGAAAACAACCCACTCAAAGAAAGGAGATGATGAAGCATGGGAAAGATTCAACTGATCGATGCAGAGACCCTGTATTACAAGCCCCTTGAGCATCCGAAAATGCTCATCGACGGTGTTCTCTCAGATAGGCCTTTGCGATTATGGCCGGTGACTCAAAAATCGGCAAGAGCTGGATGGTGCTGTGGATGTGCCTTCAGATCAGCAAAGGAGAGCCGGTATGGGGTCTCCCAACAAGAAAGACGGACGTCGTGTATCTCGCACTGGAGGACCGCGAATGGCGCGTCCAGCAGCGTGTATGCAGGACCTGACGGATACTCCGCCCGACAACCTGCATTTCGGCTTCTCCTGCGGTCAGCTCGGTGCCGAACTGGAAAGCAGATCGAGGACGTATTGAAGGACTACCCCTCACGGGACTGCTCTTCATTGATACTCTTCAGATGGTAAGAGACAACGTTTCCGCGAAGGTCAATGCCTATGCGCAGGACTACAGGATCTGTCCTCTCTTAAGAAGATCGCGGACAACCACGGCATCTGTATCTTCGTCGTACACCACACCCGCAAGGAACGGGATGGCGGCAATATCTTCAATGATATGACCGGCTCGACTGGTATCATGGGCGTGGCGGATACCGGCATGATCCTGCGTAAGGAGGACCGATTCGGAGACAATGCCACGCTCTGCATCACCGGACGTGACGTGGAGGAGAAAAAAACTGAAAATGCAGATGTGCGGCGTGAAATGGGAAATCACCGAGGGCTCAGCGCCGACGATCTGCGCAAGGAAAGGATCCCCGATTTTGTATTCAAGGTCGTGGATTTTTTCTTTTTGAGCACAGACAGTTTGAAGGTACCGTTACCGAGCTGCTGGCCGCCGTCGGCAATACCGAGCTGAAACCGAATGTCGCAAGCAAGTATCGACACGCTTTTACAGCGAGGTTTTCTCTCCGATGGGTATCACCTATGAGTACCGCAAAACGGCGGCAGCAAGAACGATCAGCTTAACGCTGAATGACGGTGCTGACGGTAATGACGGTCTTTCGGGACCGAGAGGCTTGCGTCACTGAGGGCGAAAATGACGGTATATCCTCACTCCCCGATTCACCGTCACAATCGTCATTTGCGTCATGGGAGGTGGACGACGATGAAGAATTACCGTTCTAAGGGGCGCGGGGCTATACACCGCTTTTCTATCCGTAAGGATAGCGAGCATGGGATTTGTATAGCCGTCCGGCTCCCAATTCCCCGTATCTCCAGATACGAAAGGGGGCGCACCCTGTAACCCCGCTGAGAGGAGGTGAATGCTATGCGTAACCGAACAGACGAGATCAACGTGAGGGTCTTCAAAACCGAGAAGAATACCATCCGAAGAAAAGCGAAGAAGTGCGGCATGAATATGTCGGATATATCTACGCACACTCGGAACGGAATCGGTGGTGAAGGAAGCCCCGCGTGAGGAACTGATGCAGGCATATCGGAAGCTGACAAAGCTCCACGACGGTATCCGCTACGAGGTCGCCATGACCGAGTTTAACGATGCCTTACGGAGATCGAAGGTCTGCTTCTGAAAGCCTACCACGGGAGAGGAGGACGATGCCGATGGCGGTAACGAAGATCTGGGCGATCCATGACAGCGTCTCCCGCGTTGTGGAGTATTGCAGCAACCCCGAAAAGACCAAGCTGACGGATCTGGAACAGGTGCTTATCTACGCCGCCAACAAAAGGCCAAGACGCTGGATGAGGGCGAACAGAGCTACGCTGTTTCCTGTGTAAACTGTACGCCCGATACGGCGATCAAAAGAAATGACCGCTACGCAGAAACGCTTCGGCAAGACCGGCGGCAATGTTGCCTACCACGCATACCAGTCCTTCAAGACTGGTGAGGTATCGGCAGCGGAATGCCATCGATCGGCCTGGAAACAGCGCGTCGGCTCTGGGGCGACAATTATCAGGTACTTGTGGCAACGCACTTCAATACGGGAACCTACAATCACTTCGTTGTGAACTCCGTCGGGATGGGACGGAAAAAGCTGGTACCAAATACGGCGTTTATTATCAGCTCCGCGCCATGTCGGACCGTATCTGCAAGGAACACGGACTGTCGGTGGTAAAAGAATCCGCAGAAGCACAAAACGGCGCGTTCGGTCTACTTTGCCGAAAAAGAACGGTGAGCCCACCCGCTTCAATCGATGCGCGAGGCACTGGATAAAGCAATGACAATAGCTTCCAGCTGGAACGAGCTTTCGACGGTGCTGCGAAAGATGGGCTATGTTTTTTTTGAAAGCGGACCTTATCACAAGTACGCGACGATCCGTTCCATCGGCTCAAAAGAAAGGTGTACGCACCTTCCGGCTTGGTGATGAGTACAGTAAGGAATGTATCGAGGACAGGCTGATAGATAACCAACGGGACTACCGGATAACACGGAAATATTTTTGAGTTTATGGAGCCCTATACAAAGGAATACGCAAGAGCAAACCCGCCTACGGAAATGTATTACCGCAAGCGGGATTTTTATTTCAAAGCTCCCGCGTGACCGGTTATATCCAGCTTCTTCCGGTGTGTCGCTATCGTGCGGTATCGCTCCGATGTACGAAAAGCAGTATCGAAGCCGTTGTCGGCGGAATGCCGCGAGGCTTGCCGGAAACTTGACCGATACACCGATGAGGTAACGCTGGTCTGTCAGGAGCATCTGGAGACCCCGCAGGATATTCAGGACTATATCGTCCGGATGAACGCGGAGATC
>VOFG01002376.1_pt1 | contig 35855 bp, 49 predicted proteins | sample 5384171 | NCBI WGS metagenome assembly VOFG01 (sample SAMN12384726, study PRJNA508395) | human gut metagenome | isolation source: healthy gut F | host: Homo sapiens
ATATGGTTTCCTACGCATCACAAGCACAACGAGGACAATGGCGAGGAAAATCATGATGGCACTGATTACAACCAGTCCTGGAATTGCGGGTGCAGAAGGTCCGGTGCGAAAGAAAAAGATCCTTTGCACTGCGCAAACGTCAGCTTAAAAATGCCCTTGCCATGCTTTTTTAAGCCAGGGAACACCGCCGATCATGGCAGGTGATGAATTTGGCCGTACCCAGAAGGGAAATAATGCTTATTGTCAGACAATGAGATATCCTGGTTAAACTGGAATTTATCAGATGCCCATAAGGGACTTTTATGAGTTTACAAAAGAGCTTATTTCATTCCGCAAAGCACAGTCTGTTCCACCGCAGCACAGAACCTACATTAATGGATCATAAGTCCGTAGGTCTGCCGGATGTATCTTTCCATGGGGAAAAGGCCCGTGTCCGGACTTTGAACGCTACAGCCGCCAGCTGGGGGTATTTTACAGTGCTTCTTATGGGGAAAATGCAGATGGCAGCGAAGAACCGTACTTTTATACTGCCTATAATATGCATTGGGAGCCACATACATTTGCACTCCAAATCTTCCTTCAGGATACAGCTGGCATCAGGTATTAGATACGGCAGAAGATAACATGAATGGATTTTTACGGAAGGCAAAGAAAAACTTCTGGATGACCAGAAAGAGGCTCTTGTTCTTGCAAGATCTATCCAGTATTTGCCGGACTTAAATGTCCGGAAAAGAAGGCTGTAGTTCAGACCAAAAAAGCATTCAGGAAGCAGGGCAGGGAAAAAGGATAGAAATAAAGGCAGAAATAAAACGGAAATAAAAAAACAGAAGCAGAAAAATGCAACAAAGACGGAAACAAAAGCGGAAACAAAAACAGAAATAAAGGCAGAAATGAAAAGAAAAGGTCCTAAAGAGAACCGGAAAGAAGGAATGTAATATGTTGCGAAGCTATGGAGCGTTTTATCAAGGAACATGAAAAAGAGGCATATGACCTGCTTCTTCATTGCAGCATCCCTTCCCATCTAATCATGAGGAAAAAGAGCCCAGTTTTGCTGTAACTGGTTAAAGGAACAGGGAGCAGAGGGAGTCTATATTGATGAGGCATTAAATGTAGTTTATCCAGCTGTTTTAAGGGATAATGTGGATGTTTATATGGCCCATACAGACGTAGTTTTTCCAGATGAGACGGAACTTCCTTTAAAAGGTGGAAAACGGACGTATCTGCTGTCCGGGCGTAGGTGATGACACTGCCTGCCTTGTATGTGTCCTTCTGGCAGCAAAATATACTGCTCTTATGATAAAAAGAAAGCAAACTTAACCAGATCCGGCCGGAAACAGAACCTGGACTGATCTTTGTATGCAATTCAGGAGAAGAAGGTCTTGGAAACCTGAAAGGCGTTAAAAAGATCTGCGAAGATTACGGCAGCCGTATGAACACTTTCTGCACCTTTGATGGCAGCCTGGAGCATCTGGTAGATGAAGCAGTGGGATCTAACCGTTATAAAGTGACGGTACGCACTCAGGGCGGACATTCTTTTGGCAATTTCGGCAATGATAATGCCATTGAAAAACTGGCAGGTATCATTGAAAAGCTGTATCAGATCAAGGTGCCGGAAGGCGGAAAGACCACTTACAATGTGGGTACTATTTCCGGTGGCACTTCTGTTAATACCATTGCTCAGGAAGCTTCCATGTTATACGAGTTCGATCTGACAGAAAAGTAAATCTGGCTTATATGGAAGAAAAATTTGAGGCAGCAGTAAATGAGGCAAAAGGCAGCTGGTCTTAATATTACTTATGAGATCCTGGGCATTCGTCCATGCTCCGGTGATGTAGATAAAGAACGTCAGGCACACCTTCTTGAACGTGCAAAAGCAGCGGTAGAAACAGTGACAGGAATCTGCCCTGGAGTTGGTTCAGGTTCTACAGACTGCAATATCCCGCTTTCTATGGGTATCCCAAGCGTGTGCGTGGGGCTGCTACAGTGGAGCCGGCGCTCATACAAGAGAGGAATATGTAGAGGAAGCTTCCTTCCTTTAGGATACAGAGTTGCTTTTGAAATGATATTTGGCGGCAGGTCATAAGCCTGTTTTTTCCTGCATAAAAGATAGTATTATCAAAAAAGAGACAATATATACATTCAGATGAGGATGCTGTAAAGACCAGGCTGGTCAGGGCATCCTCATTTTTTCTATATGGGGTTTGCAGGGGAGGCAGGAATGGAACAATGGTATGGTCTGACTCAGGAGGAAGTATTAAAACGTCTTAGTACCAACAGGACCGGGCTTAGTGAGGAAGAGGCAGAAAAACGGCTTGAAGTATATGGGGAAAATATTTTAAAAGAGCAGGAAGAAATGCCCTGGTGGCAGATATTTTTGGGACAGTTTAAGGATCTTTTAGTCATCCTTATTGGCGCAGCAGGGTGTCTATGGTCACAGGAGATGGAAAGTGCCCTGGTTTTTTTCGGTCCTTTTATTAAATGCCGTTTTAGGGACTGTCCAGCATCAGAAAGCCAGAAGATGCTGAAAGTTTAAAACGTCTGGCATCTACAGACACACTGCTCCTTCGGGAAGGGCGGATCTGCATGGTACCTGCTTCCAAGGTGGTTCCCGGAGATATCCTGGTTTTGGAAACAGGAGGGATAGCAGCAACAGACGGCCGCATTTACAGGCAACAGGCCTTTACCTGCAATGAAAGCTCCTTTACAGGGGAAGCTTTAAATGTAGAAAAAAAACGAAAAAAGCCTGTTTCCACAGCAGGAAGATATTGCTCTGGGAGATCAGAGCAATATGGTCTTTTCCGGTGCCCCGATCACAGGAGGCAGAGGAACAGCAGTGGCAACAGCTACGGGGATGGATACCCAGATCGGGAAGATCGCTTCTTTAATGAACCGCACAACAGAAAAGAAAACGCCGCTTCAGGTCAGTCTGGACCAGTTTTCCGGGCATCTGGCATTGGTGATCATGGGAATCTGCAGCGTGGTCTTTCTGATCAGCCTATATCGCAGGGAACCGGTTCTGGATGCCCTTATGTTTGCGGTGGCACTGGCAGTTGCGGCTATTCCGAAGCTTTCGGCTCCATTGTGACCATTGTCCGGTGCAATGGGAACACAGAAAATGGCCAAAGAGCATGCAGTTATAAAGAATCTGAAGGCAGTGGAAAGCCTTGGCTGCGTATCTGCATCTGCTCAGATAAAAACAGGAACGCTGACCCAGAACCGTCTGAGGACAGAGGCTGTGTTTTTAAATGGAGAAGAAGTGCCGGTAAGACAGCTGAAAAATATGAAAATTTCCTATTTCTGGAAACTGCGGTACTTGCAAATAATGCATGGGGAGGTCTGCCGGAAGAAACATCAGATCCTTTGAGCAGGCTCTTTAGAGATGACAAAGGAAGCAGGAGAAGAACCGGAAATGATCCGGAAAGGCTGGAAACGCCTTCTGAACTGCCCTTTGATTCTAAAAGAAAGTATATGGGGACACTTTGTAAAAAGGGAAGAGAACAGGTTCTATTCGCAAAAGGAGCAGCCGATGTATTATTGCCCTGATGCTTATGTGGTCAATCCGGTTTTTTCAGGAAAGCGCAGGCCGGAAAGTGCAGAAGGCACTTCCTGGGGCGGCCCATGTTATTTTCAGACAAAAACCGAATTTGCAGCAAAATGCAGCCTGGGCAAGAAAAAGGTATGCGTGTCCTTGCACTTGCATGCAGACCATTAGATGAGAGAAAAGCAGGGGAAGACCTGGCGGAAAATCTTATTTTCTGGGTCTTGCAGCTATGTCTGATCCACCAAGACCTCAGTCGCGCAGGGCCGTTGCAGAGGCGAAAAAAAGGCGGGGATACGGACGGTGATGATAACCGGTGATCATAAGGCAACAGCAGTGGCAGTGGCAGCTGATATAGGGATCTTTTGTTTCCGGGGATCTGGCGGTAACAGGAGCGGAACTGGAGCAGATGGATGAGCAGGCACTGGAAAGAAAAACTGGAACAGATCAGCGTATATGCCAGAGTGTCTCCGGAGCATAAGATCCGCATTGTAGAAGCGTGGCAGAGAAAAGGGCATATTACGGCTATGACCGGAGACGGGGTCAATGATGCCCCTGCATTAAAAAGCGGATATCGGCATTGCCATGGGAAAGTCAGGAACAGAGGTTTCCAGAGATGCAGCGGATATGATACTGACAGATGACAATTTTGCCACGATCATCAAAGCAGTGGCAAATGGCAGGAATGTATATCGGAATATTAAAAATGCGATCGGTTTTTTTGCTGTCTGGAAATATGGCAGGTATTCTTTGTGTATTGTATACATCCATAAAAGCATTGCCGCTGCCATTCGCACCTGTACATCTGCTATTTATCAATCTGCTGACAGATTCTCTTCCGGCTATTGCCATTGGGATGGAACCGGCTGACAAAGATCTTCTGTGTCAGCTGCCGCGAGATCCAAAGGAAGGGATACTGACCTGTTCTTTTTGTGGCTAATGTTCTGGTTCAGGGTGTTCTGATTGAGGCGCTACCATGTGGGCATGGGAAAAAGGCTATAAGAATGGGGGCGAAGCCATTGCCAGCACTATGGCATTTACCACGTCGATCCTTGCAAGACTGCTCCACGGTTTTAACTGCAGAGGAAGAAAAAGCCTGTTTTCGCTGGGGATAAGGAGCAATCTCTGGTGCGTAATGGCACTTTAGCAGGACTTGTATTTATGGGGCTGTGCTGTTTGTACCCCAGCTGCAGAAGGTATTTCTGGCAGCGATCTGAGCAGGGATCAGCTTTTGGTTGTGGGGGTGGGAGCATTGGCACCTACTGTTGTTATTCAGGCTTATAAGGTAATATGTGAACTTACATTAATTTTTTAGAAAGTCCACGCAACGATTGGTAATTCTGCACAAATATAGTTTTTAAATTTATTTATAAAAGTATATTTACAAACTAAACTATAGAATATGTAATGTGGATATCAGTTAAGAAATCAACACTTCCGTTTGAGGAGAGGAGAAAAGCGTATGGAGAGAGGAAGTGCAGGTCAATTATTAGCTGTCAATACCTTTTGTGTGGGTGACTACAGCACTGTATGCACCGTTTATCGGCGCATACTATGCGGAGCAGGGATTACTCCATTTCAGGTAGGCGTGCTGACCGCTATTGGACCAGTGGTTTCCACATTGATCCAACCTTTGTGGGCTTACATAAGTGACCGGCTGGGAAAACGCAGAAGAGTTCTGATAATTGTGACTATAGGAAGCGGCCTGACGATTCTCACCCATCTGCTCCACGTAAGTTTTCATGCGTTTGTGGCAGCAACTTTATGCTTTACGGTATTTCAGACATCTATTCTGCCTCTGGCAGATGCATTGGTTACACAGGAGGCGGCAAGACAAAAGGCAAACTTTGCAAAAGATCCGTATGGGTGGAACAACCGGCTATGCAATTACAGCTTTAGTTTTGGGAATTTTTTGAAAGCCCGACCGAATTAATCTTTGTTTTAGGAAGCTGCGGTTTCTTTCTGCTGACATTTTTCTCCGGCTGCTTCCCGGAAGATAAGACCAGGCAGTCTGTTGAGATAAAAAAAGCAGAAATTGGGGGGAAAATTTTTAAGACAAAGCAGATTTATCTGGTTCTGCTGCTGGCATTTGTTATGCAGCTAGGGCTTAGCTTTACAGGAACCTTCTATTCAGTCTATGTAATGTCCTTAGGTTACGGGCAGTTTATTGTGGGACTTTCCAGCTGTATATCTGCAATGAGCGAGCTGCCAGTGCTGTTGTTTGCCGACCGTTTGGTAAAAAGTTTGGTGCGGTGCGGTTGCTGGAATTTTCTGTATTCATGATGGCGACGCGGCTGCTGCTGGCAGGCAGCGGAGTGCTTCCACTGATGTTGGCTTCTCAGTTGCTCCAGAGCGTGACTTATATGACTACATATTATAGCTGTGTGGTGTTCATCAGCGAGAATGTACAGGAAGGAAAGATTTCACAAGGACAAAGCCGGCTGGCTATGGTTCAGGCGGGAATCGGAGCGGTAGTCGGAAGTATTTTAGGAGGCTGCATGACTGAACGGTTGGGAGTATCTTTATCTTTCGCGGCATTAGCGGCAGGAATGGTAGCTGTAGGATTGGTAAATATTTTAATAATTTATTACATAAACAAAAAAAAAAAAGAAAGAAAGGTGGCGTTATACATGAAATTTGAAGTGGTTGGGATTGACTGTCCTTGCGTTGATCTGGCGGTAAACGTAGATGTTTATCCGGATTCAAATGGAGCTGAGCAAATCCAGAACATTAGCTGGCAGGGCGGTGGAAAAGTAGCGACTGGAATTGTGGCTGCTGCCAGATTAGGGGCAAAGGGGGCTGTCTTAGGTGCCGTGGGAGATGATTCTTACGGAAAATTTGTTGATGAGGATTTCATCCATCATGGCCTGGATACTTCCTACTTAAAAAAGAGGGAAGGAAAGACGACTAATTTCGATATTGTGCTGAGCAACCGTGAAACTATGGGAAGATGCATTCTTTATTATCCGGGTACGGCAGAGCAGTTGCAGGCAGAGGAACTTCCACTGGAATATCTGACCAATACAAAAATATTTGTTTATTTCTATGCTGAATCCGGTGGTGGATTTAGCAGTAGACATTGCCAGAAAGGCTGGAGCAAAAATCTTTATTGATGCAGATTCCGACTCTGAAGAACTGCGTCAGATGATTCCGAAAAATTGATGTGTTCGTTGCATCAGAATTTGTTTACAACGCCATGTTTGATGGCGGAGATCGCCAGGAAAACTGCAAAAAGTCATGGAGCTGGGGCCGGAGATCGTAGTGTTTACTTTCGGTGAGAAAGGCTGCATCGGAATGACGAAGGGCGGTTACTTTTGAGCTTCCGGCATATAAAGTGGATGTGGTGGATACAGTGGGAGCCGGTGATGTGTATCATGGAGCATTTTTGGCAGGATTGTTAAAAGGGTATTCAGCAGAATATACGGCAAAGCTTGCCAGCGCTGTATCAGCTATCAAATGTACCAGAATTGGGGGACGGGCCGGTATTCCGGATCTGGAAACTGCACAGCATTTTATGGAAACTGGTGTTATTAACTATACGGACATTGATGCCCGTGTAGAATTTTATAAAAGGGGGATTTAATATGTATAAGCAGAAAGTAGTACTGGGAGTGGCACCTACCAAAAGAAGTTTTCTCAGCATGGAGGAAGCTAAGCGCCAAAAGGACAAATTTATGGCTAGGATTCGAGCTATAAAGCCTGAAGCAGTGGAAATCATCGATGTAGATGAGCTGTGCGAAAACGGAATCATGTGGGATACAGCCAAGATTCCTGCAGTTGTGGAAAAATTCCGCCGGGTCGGCATCGATGCGCTTTTCTTCCATTCTGCGATTTTGGTGAAGAACAGGTAGCGGCTCAAATTGCAGGGGCATTCAAGGTACCAACTCTGGTATGGGGGCAAGGGATGAACGCCCCAATAGCGATGAAGTCAGGGGAAGAGATACCCAATGCGGCATGTTCGCAGCGACCAAGGTACTCAGACGGTATGGAGTGAAATACAGCTACATCTGGAACTGTGAGACGGAAAGCGACGATTTTGCAAAGGGCTACGAAAATTTCATTCGCGTGGCAGCGGTTCTGAAAGCCCTGAAGAATCTGCGTGTAGCTACGATTGGTGAGCGTCCAGTACATTTTATGAGTGTTATGACCAATGAGGCAAATCTGATCACCCAGATTGGAATTACTACTGTACCACTTTCCCCATTTGCAGTAGCAGAGCGTGCTAAAAAGCTGATCGAGGACAACAATGCGCAGTATGAGGCCTATTATCAGGATCGACGGCAAGGCTTGACTGTTCCGCTATGCCAGAGGAGAATGTAAAGAAGGTAGCAGCAACCAAGCTGGCAATTGAAAGCTTAATGGAAGAGAATAACTGTTCAGTGGGGAGCATTTGAATGCTGGTCTGCGTTCCCGGCAGTGCTGGGAGTATGTCCTTGCACGGTATTAGGTGAGATGGCTGACAGCGGCTATCCTTTGGCTTGTGAGACTGATGTAAACGGTGCTATCACATTAGCGATTTTAAGGGCCTGCAACCTGTATGAAGATTCTGAGTTCTTGGCTGATCTGACCATCCGTCATCCTCAGAATGACAATGCAGAACTGCTGTGGCATTGCGGACCGTTTCCGTATTCACTGAAAGCATCAGAGAGCCAGGCCAGAATGGTGGACGGACAGGAACGTTTTTGAACTGAAACAGGGACATTTAACACTGTGCCGTTTCGATGACATTGATGGAAAGTATTCCTTATTTGTTGGAGAAGCGGATACGACTACAGGACCGGAGACTAACGGAACATATGTGTGGATGCAGACAGATGACTGGAAGCGCTGGGAGGAAAAACTCATGTTCGGTCCATATATCCATCACCCTGGGCGGTACTTACGGAAGTTATCTGCCGGTATTACGGGAAGTTGCCAGATATCTGGAGATTGAGTTTGATAATGCGCATGAGCAGGGAATTCACAGCTTATAAAATCGTGGACTAATGTTCCATAAATAATATGAAGTTGCAATTATAATTATTAAGGAGGATAATTTTTATGTATACAATTAAAGCAAAACAGCTGACAGCAGAGGCATTCCGCAAATATGGAACTTACCAGAATCTTCTGGACAATGAAGAGATGAAGAAAAATTCTATTTTCCCGGAAAACTTTTTTGCGGATTTAGTAACACTTGATTTCGGTACATCTACCTTACCAACCATTTCCATCTGCCATGTAAAGAAACAGGAGAAAAAACATTGTGGCTTTTCTGGAGGCACATAAGTTTACCTGTGAAGGGCTGCTTCCTCTGGACGGCGATGTGATAATTTTTCGTAGGAAGTCCTATGGGAGATAAGTTCTCTGTAGAAAATCTGGAGGCATTCTATGTACCGAAGGGAACTTTTTGTAAAATTGAATCCGGCTGATCGTTCATGGAACACAGTATCCGGTAAACAGTGAAGAGGTACATATTGTATGTATGCTTCCTGGACGTACCTTTAAAAATGATATGATCCCGCAGCCACTGTCAGATGAGGAAAAGGCAGAGATCATTCTGTAGCTTGAAGAGTGGCATCCCCTTCACCGGTCTGCCGGCGAAGGGGAAAGGAGGGAAATATGAGTACAATCATTCCTTTTGGAGTTTTGCCGGGAGGAGAGGAAGTTTCCCTGATTCGCTTGAAAGGCAATGGAGCTGTTCAGGCTGAAATCATCACGCTGGGTGCCATTATAAAAAGTTTGTGGGTACCGGATCGTAAGGATGATCGAAAAGATGTGGTTTTGGGTCAGGACAGCTTAGAAGCGTATTTGAATAATCAATCTTGTTCCGCAGCGGTTATTGGCCGGGTAGCCAACCGCATTGGTGGTGCTAGCTTTTCCATCGTGAAAGAGAAGTATCAGTTGGAGGCCAATGATCGTGGCAATTGTCTCAACAGTGGCAGCGGAAATTACGCTGCACAGAATTTTCAGGTGGAGGAGATCAGGGAAGACAGGGTACGCTTGTCTTTGGAGGACTTTGGAAAGGGCGGATTTCCCGGCATGGTACGGGTAACGGTGGAATATCAAATAGTGGGTGCTGCATTGGAGATCACCTACACGGCAAAGCCGTCAGCAGACACGCCTATTAATCTGACAAACCACTGCTATTTTAATTTGGGGGGCATGATAGTGGCATGCCCAGATATCATCGAGTAATGATCTGCGGGGATTTTTACACAGCAGCAGACCAAAACTGCCTGCCGACAGGAGAAATTTTACGGACAGCAGGTACAGCCCTTGACTTGCGGGAACTGGTCCCATTAGGAGAGAGTCTGGAACGGCTGGAAAAAAGCAATCTGAGCTTTAACGGCTTTGACCACAACTATGTGGTTGCTGGCCGGGGGTTCCGTCTTGCGGCAGCAGCAGAAGATCCGGAGAGCGGACGGAGAATGGAAGTTTGGACCGACCGTCCGGGAGTGCAGTTTTATACAGCCAATCATCTGGACGGTCAAACGGCTTGTAAAGAAGGCATGTTATACAATAGACATTGCGCTTACTGTTTTGAAACCCAAAATTTTCCCGATGCCGTTCATTGGTCTCATTTCCCAAATCCAATCGTGTCGGCGGGAGAAACATGGAGAAGTCATACAGCATTTCGCTTTTCTATCGTGTAAAATCTAAATTTAATGGAGGAAGGTTATGAATGGGAAAGGTAGATTGAATAACAAAACAAAGTATTCATACATGTTCGGCGATCTGGGGTGTTGCCTGATGAACTACATGCTTATTAACTACTTTATGTTTTATTGTACCAACATGTTAGGAATATCCATAGCTGCCGTGGGAATGATCATGTTCATTGCCAGGATCTGGGATGCAATCAACGATATTGGCGTTGGAGCTCTCGTGGATCGTACCCATACCAAAGTGGGAAAAAGCCAGACCGTGGATCAAATGGTTTGCATTGCCATGCGCTCTGTCATGTTTAATGATGTTTTCAGCTCCTGCTGGTGCTTCTAATATTGTAAAAAGTCAGCTGGGTAGCATTTGGATATTTTCTGTTTGCATTATTTTATACCACTGTGAATTTGCCATATGGATCCATGCTGCCGCTAATGACAAAAATTCAGTGGACCGAGCATCCTTGTCAAGCTTTCGTATGATCGGTGCTTACATCGGCATCTTTATTGTAAATGCTACAGCGCTTCCAATGGTTGCTTTTTGGAAATATGCTGGGCGGTCGTGTGTACGCATATACCCTTGTAACAGGCATCATGTGTGTAGGTGGTGTGATCAGTTTCTTTATTCTTTACCGGAATTGTCCGGAGACTGTGAAGGAAGATACATCTGCTTTAGAAGGGCTGAGCCGTGAAGAAATTAAAGAAAGCACAAAGAAAATGCAATTCCGATCACACAGAGTGTAAAATATCTGCTCAAAAACAAGGCATGGATTTTAGTATTTACAATCACCATGATAAATTTCCTGCGTCAGCCATTTACCAGTACATCCATGGCATATTATTTCCTGTACTACTTTAAGGTAGATGAAACACGCAGCGCACTGTTTTCTTCCCTGGGTCAGCTGGCTGGCTTGGTGGTGCTGCCCTTTGTACCGGTGATCATTAAAAGTTTGGCTATAAAAGAGTCTTATGACAAGCTATTTCTTATCAGCTATCTTTGGTTTTTGCGCATTTTTGCAGGAAAAAATATCTATACCGTATTGGTATTTTATCTGTTAAGTACGGCATCCGGTGCCCTGACTGGCGTGGCTGTCCTGTCTATGCTGGCTGATACCCTGGAATACGGTGAATTAAAATTTGGTGTTCGTCTGGATGGTCTGGGTTTTGCAGCCAACAGTTTTTCAACTAAGGTAGGTCCTGCTGTAGGTGGTTTACTGGTAACTTTGGTATATGTAATCGGAGGATTGGATACATCATTGGTTCTGGGACAGGAGCAGAGCGGCAGTGCTATTTTAGCTCTTCGTCTGGCTATGTTTGTAATTCCTAATGTACTGGCACTGGTTCAGGTTATCCTGTCCTGCATGTATCCGCTGAGTCAGGAAAAGATGGAGGAAGTGAATACGGAACTGGAGATGCGTCACAGCAATCCGAATCATGTACCGGTAGATGTGCAGCTGTAGAGGTTCAGTACCGGAAAGTATACAGAATGGCATTAATTATCAATTAGCATTTATAAAGAATTTTTCCCAAGAAGAACAGATTTGTACTCCATTGAGATATTGACAGTTAAAAAAAAAATAGGTGATAATAAAATCTTGAATGAGAGTACAAATACAAGGCTAATGCAGACAGCAGGAGAAGAGCTCGAAAAAGCCGAGGATCAAGGCTGGAACATATGGTATCAGGTTCATCCAAAACAGAGTTTTTGAGAGAGATTTTTCGTAAGAAGAACAGGGTTGTACTCCATTGAGATATTGACAATATTAAAAAGAGATGATCATGAAAATCTAGAATAGGAGTACAAAAGCCCATGGGAAACAACGAGAAATACAGTTTGGTCAGTTCTAGCAGGAAGCCGCGAAATATTAAGCTGCATAATCAGAAGTTGGTTCTGTCCCTGTTTCGAACTATGACAACAGCCTCGGTCAGCGAGATTTCCGAGAGAATTAATTTAAGTACCACAACTGTAAGCAAAATACTTGCAGTACTTCAAGAGCACGGACTTATTAAATCTATAGGAAAGGGAAGTTCTACGGATGAAGGGGGAAAAAGCCGGAATTATTTGCGCTAAATGAGACATTTAAGTACGCGATTGGCTGCTATGTGGGAGCCGATCATGTAAAAATAATCCTGATGAATTTGAAATGTCAGAAAATAGCTAGTAAAAGCAAGTGGTTCTCACAGCCCGAGAGTCTGCACAAATCAATGCAGGAGTTGGCAGCCACAGTACGTCAGTTAGTGGAGGAAAACGGCCTTGAGGCAAAGGATATTTGCGGTATTGCGGTAGGATTTGATGGTATTGTTGAAGCAAGAAGCGGCGCCATCTACTATCCCATTCATAACGAAGACTGGGGATGCAATATTCTGATCCGAGACATATTGGAGGAACAGCTGCCAGAGTTTGAGAACATCTGGATCGACAACAGCGGCCGGTTCGGCACTTATGCAATATTTTTTGATCTGGCCGGAATTTAAGGAACAGAAATTGTTCAATCTGTTTGTTGAGAAAAATTCGGTGGGATGTTTGATTGACCGGGGAAAGATAGAACGGGGAGCCAATGGTTTTTGGGAGAAGTTGGACATATGATCATTCTGCCTAGCTATCGCAAGAGAAGATGTGTCTGCGGCAGCTACGGTTGCTTCGAAAATCTGGTTGGTATTGATCATATTTTGGATATAGCAAGAGAAATAGGGAGGAGAATGCGGCGATGATCAGCTTTTCCCAGGATATTAGCAGGACGGTGTGGCTATAAGGATATTTTGATGCATCGGAGCTGGGAAACCCATACGCGTGCCGAGTTGTAGACGAGATTGTGAAATATTTTTCCTATCTGATTCGTAATCTGCTTTTGTCTTGTGATCCGCAGATCATAACTATTACTGGTCCATATGCCAGCGCGGGGAAAATACTTTGAAGATGCGCTTCAAAAAAAGAATTCAATCAATTTCATTTTTTAAGATTGAGGGGCGGGTTAAGATTGAGTATTTAAAGGGGACGGGGTATGTGACAGCCAGTTGGGCGGTGCATTATATGCGATGGACCAGTATTTGAGTACACTGGAACTTGGCTGACCTCATTATCAGCTGCTGGTTCACTTATAAAATTAGACCATGGTGTTTTTTATCAATTAATCAAACTTTGTTTCAAAACTAAGATTTTAAAAGGAGTGGAATTATGAGATATAAACAGTTTAAAAATGCAGGTGTGGAGGTATCATCTTTAGCAGTAGGAACCTGGGCAATCGGTGGTCAGAACTATGGAGCCGTTGACCGAAATGATTCCATCAAAAGCTATCCGGACTATGCTGGACTGCGGCGTAAATCTGATCGACACAGCACCCTGCTATGGAAATGGTTCTTCTGAAAGATTGTAGGTGAAGCAATTCAGGGACTTAAGAGGGATGAGATCCTGATCTCCACCAAATTTGGCCTGATCACGGACGTGTATTCCGGAGGATATAAGAAATGCGCTACTTATCAGAACACCATGCGTGAGGTAGAAAGTTCACTTATGAATCTGGGCACAGACTACATTGATTTTTATTTTGTCCACTGGCCGGATGTAAATACCCCTATTGATGAAACCATGGCTGCTCTGGCTAACTTAAAAGAAACAGGGTAAGATCCGTTTTGTTGGTGTATCCAATTTCTCAGAAGAGCAGATCGAGGAAGCTGAAAAGTACTTGCAGATCGACGTACAGCAGCCGCCATTCTCTATGGTAAACCGTACATTTTGTGGATCTGATGAAATGGGAGCTGCCAAGGGGATCGACTCAATGACCTACGGTTCTCTCGGCTCTGGCATCTTATCCGGTGCCATTCGCACTGCCGGATTTTTGCTCGAATGACTTGCGTCTGACCTTTTATGATTTCTTTAAGGAGCCTAAGTTTTCCAAGATCATGGAACTGCTGAAGGTGATGGACCAGATAGCGGAAAGTCATAAAAAGCCGGTAGCCCAGGTAGCGGTTAACTGGAGTACCCAGAAGGATTATGTAGGTACTGCCCTGGTTGGTGTGCGAAATGAGCAGGAGGCCAGAGAGAACTGTGCTGCTTTTTGACTGGGAGCTGACCGATCAAGAGATCCAGTTACTGGATGACGAGATTAAACGCCTGGGAATCTAATATGTTTGGGAGTAAGGAGGAAATTATATGCCAAGAGTTCATGTAAATACACTTTTTGAAGCATGCCACTGAAAATAAATATGGTGTTGCTGCAGTAAATACGCTGAATGTGGAGACAGTAAAATATATCATCGAAGCAGCAGAAAGAGAGCGGGTACCGGTAATTGTCCAGTTCTATCCGGGCTTTGAAAACTATACAGCCTTAAAACATATCGCATTTGCAGCTTGTGACATGGCAGAGAAAGCAACAGTGCCGGTGGCAGTACATCTGGATCACTCTGCTACCTTTGAGATTGCTGTTTCTGGTATCCGAGATGGATTCCCATCGGTAATGGTGGATGGTTCGTCACTGCCTTTTGAGGAGAACGTAGCATTGACCAAGGCTGTGGTTCGGACAGCTAACGTGTTCGGCGTAGACGTAGAGGCAGAGCTAGGACATGTAGGAAGTGGAGCCAGTGAGGATGATATTACGAATACAGATCATTACACGAGAGTAGATCAGGCAGTCGATTTTGTGGAGCGGACTGGCTGCGGTTCTCTGGCTATTGCTGTTGGAAATGCACATGGTCCTTATGTGAAGGTTCCTAACCTGGATTTTGACCGAATCAAAGCTATCCGGGCTAAGGTGGACGTACCTCTGGTGCTTCACGGTTGTTCAGATATTCCGGAAGAACAGCTGAAGGAGGCTGTGAATCTGGGAATGAGTAAATTTAATATTGCCACCGAATACTTTAGGGCTATGTATCGGGCCATGGAAGCAGACATTAAGTCTCAAAAGTTTGATGGAGATGGCGTAGGGCTGATGTTTGATATCAGAGAAGCCATGATTGACTTTGTGGTGAAAAAAGATCCGCTTGTTAAATCCTAACAAATTTTCAATCTGATTTTTGAGTTTTTTGCAGTATGTTTTTATCAATTAACCAAGTTTTGTTTCAAAACTAAGATTTTAAAAAGGAGCGGAATTATGAGATATAAACAGTTTAAAAATGCAGGTGTGGAGGTATCATCTTTAGCAGTAGGAACCTGGGCGATCGGTGGTCAGAACTATGGAGCCGTTGACCGAAATGATTCCATCAAAGCTATCCGGACTATGCTGGACTGCGGCGTAAATCATCGACACAGCACCCTGCTATGGAAATGGTTCTTCTGAAAAGATTGTAGGTGAAGCAATTCAGGGACTTAAGAGGGATGAGATCCCGATCTCCACCAAATTTGGCCTGATCACGGACGTGTATTCCGGAGGATATAAGAAATGCGCTACTTATCAGAACACCATGCGTGAGGTAGAAAGTTCACTTTATGAATCTGGGCACAGACTACATTGATTTTTATTTTGTCCACTGGCCGGATGTAAATACCCCTATTGATGAAACCATGGCTGCTCTGGCTAACTTAAAGAAACAGGGTAAGATCCGTTTTGTTGGTGTATCCAATTTCTCAGAAGAGCAGATCGAGGAAGCTGAAAAGTACCTGCAGATCGACGTGCAGCAGCCGCCATTCTCTATGGTAAACCGTACATTTGTGGATCTGATGAAATGGGGAGCTGCCAAGGGGATCGACTCAATGACCTACGGTTCTCTCGGCTCTGGCATCTTATCCGGTGCCATTCGCACACTGCCGGATTTTGCTCCGAATGACTTGCGTCTGACCTTTTATGATTTCTTTAAAGGAGCCTAAGTTTTCCAAGATCATGGAACTGCTGAAGGTGATGGACCAGATAGCGGAAAGTCATAAAAAGCCGGTAGCCCAGGTAGCAGTTAACTGGAGTACCCAGAAGGATTATGTAGGTACTGCCCTGGTTGGTGTGCGAAATGAGCAGGAGGCCAGAGAGAACTGTGCTGCTTTTGACTGGGAGCTGACCGATCAAGAGATCCAGTTACTGGATGACGAGATTAAGCGCCTGGGAATTTAATATGTTTGGGTCAAAATACTTTTTGGCACAAACGCAGGAACAGGCAAAAAGAATAATTAAAAGCATTACAGGCGCAGTGGATTTTACTGCGCCTGTTGTGGGTGCGCCTAGCGGCGCACGTTTCTAACGGGTTAAAGTCGTGTGTTCTGCAAGCTGTTATCAGCTTGCCAGTGAAAGTCTGGTCAAGGTAATTGCCAGTGAGCCTTGTAGCGAGCCTCCAATGCTTTTGGGGGACTGATTGTGATGAAGCGAGGTATGCCTGTGAGAAACAGGTGCAAAATAACAGTCCGTAACATAAAGTGAATCCTGCAGCATCGTTACGTTAGCCCCGTAAGGGGACAAGAGGGAGTCGAGTCACTGACTTTATGACGAAGACCATGGAAGATGTGGGGATACTGGAGTACAGCATTGAAGAACTCTTCGGTGTAGAGGGAGCGGAATGTTATGAAAGTTGATAACGGAACAGGAGAGATCTCATACCATCATATAACCACAAGTATGTAACTGAGGATATAAGCACGCATGCGAAATTTCTTGGGAAGTGGTATGAGAAGTCGGAGGAGCCCATAAAAAATATAAGTGTACATCCTGTTCTACGTGTAAATACCATAATAGTTGTACATCATCTAAAACTGGAAGGACACTTCAACGTTGGGAATATGAAAATATCCTTGCTGATGTTCATAAATCAACATTGGAAAACAACAACGTTTATAGACAGAGACGATGCATCGTAGAACATCCATTTGGAACAGTCAAACGCTCTTTGGGGTATAGTTTCTTTCTTAGGCGTAAAAGGAAAATGTTGATGCTGAAGCAGCATCCATGTTTATCGCTTATAATTTTAAGCGATTATTAAGTTTGTTCTCGACACAGGAATTGGTTAAAAAATTTGAATAGTTACAAAGAAAAACAAAACAGGATATCAGAAATAGCTTTTGGAGTAGCCCTCTATTCGATAGAATGAAGAAAAATATGAGAATCCGCTTATCAGACTGTCGATTTTACCACCTCAAAAGGGTTTTGTTAGACAGTCTGACGTACGGTGCTGTGAGAGGACGGCGGTTAGTCACCGCCTCCTACTCGATTGTGAGTAATTTATATATGTGCAGGAAAAGCAGGCAGCTGTGTCAGGGCAAGAATCTGCAGAACGTCTGAATTGTTTGCCAAATCCCCTGAAATTATGTAAAATATATGCAGAAATATAGATAAATTCGGAAAAATGTGATAAAGTAAGCATTAAGAAATTGCTAAACAGAATGGTAAGGAGGCTGTTATGAGGCTTGTTACATATGAAGTAGAACATAAAGGTGGTCTGGGTGTGATCAGCAAGGATGGAAAATGGGTCTATCCTCTTCGCTCCCTGGATATGGATTATAAGACGATGCAGGAACTGATCGAAGGGATCAGCGAGTCAGAAAAACAGCTGTTGGAGTACGTATCTGGTCAGGATCCGTACAAGATAAGGGGAGCGGCACCGATAGAGGAGGTCAGATTTCTGGCTCCGATCAAAAAAATCCAAAGCAGGATGTGATCTGTCTGGGCATCAATTACATGGATCATGCAGAAGAATCTGCCCGCTACAAAAAAAGAGGCATTTGGTGGGGAGCGTCCCTACGCAGTTTACTTTTCCAAACGTGTAAATGAATCAGTGGCAAACGGTGACGGCATTCAAAGCCATTCTGACATTGTGACTGATCTGGATTATGAGGTGGAGCTGGCGGTTATCATTGGAAAAGAAGCAAAAAATGTGCCGGAGGAGGAAGTAAAGAACTACATTTTCGGTTATACCATTATCAATGATGTCAGTGCCAGAACCCTTCAGACACGGCACAACCAGTGGTATTTTGGAAAGAGCCTGGATGGATTTTTTTCCCAATGGGACCATGTATCACAACAGTGGAAGATATCCCATATCCGCCAAAGCTTTCTATCCAGTCCCGCGTCAATGGGGGAATTAAGACAGGACAGCAATACAGGACTGCTGATATTTGGAATTGACCACATTGTCAGTGAGCTTTCAAGGGAATGACATTAAAGCCGGGAACCATTATTGCCACAGGTACACCGGCAGGTGCGGGAATGGGATTTACACCGCCCAGATTTTTAAAGCCTGGGGATGTGGTAGAATGCACCATAGAAGGAATAGGAACACTGACTAATCCGGTAGTTGAGTAAGGAAACATTTTAGACACTGAAAGATCCTGAGAGGATGCAGACAGCAAAAGGAGGCATGCATACAATGGAATTTATCCCAATGACTATCAAGAAAGAGAAAACATTGCCCTGATCGCCCATGACCAGAAAAAAGCATGAATTAATGGAATGGTGTAAAAGGCAAATAAATCTATTCTGGAGAAACATTTCCTGTGCGGAACCGGAACTACAGCAAGGATGATCACTGATTATACAGGGCTTCCGGTAAAAGGATATAACAGCGGTCCATTGGGAGGCGACCAGCAGATCGGTGCCAAGATCGTAGAAGGACAGATCGATTTCGTCATCTTCTTTTCTGATCCGTTGACAGCACAGCCTCACGATCCGGATGTAAAGGCACTGCTGCGTATTGCGCAGGTTTACGATATCCCTATTGCAAACAACAAGGCAAGCGCAGATTTTATGATCTCCTCTCCGCTTATGGATGAAGAGTATGAGCATGATGTGATCAATTTCAGACAGAATATTTCAGAACGGGCACAACAGTTATAGTAAGGCCAATGCTGCTTTTTTGCCAAAAGGGGAACACAGATGGAACAGAAATTATATGATCTTATGGATTGGGCGGGGATCGAGGAATTGACTTATTCCGAGTCAGCCGATCCCCATAGAATGTTAGGACCGCATGTAACAGAAGAAGGCTTATTAATACAGGCATTTATCCCGACAGCAACGGCCATTACTGTAAAGCTGACAGGAAATGGGAAAAAATATCCTATGGAGCTTGCAGACGAAGCAGGTTTTTATGCAGTATTGATCCCGAGAAAAACAGTGACCGCTTACACCTTTGCTTGTCACATATGATAATGGAACGGAGGAAGAGATCCATGATCCTTACTCTTTCGGACCTCAGTTTACAGAAGAGGAATTAAAGAAATTCGGAGCAGGCATCTACTACGACATTTATGAGAAAATGGGTGCCCATCCTATGACGATTGATGGAATAGAAGGTGTTTATTTTGCAGTATGGGCTCCATGTGCCATGCGTGTCAGCGTAGTAGGTGACTTTAATTTATGGGACGGAAGACGTCATCAGATGCGCAAAGTAGGCGAAGGAGATGCCAGTGTATTTGAACTGTTTATTCCGGGACTGAAGGTGGGATGTCTTTATAAATATGAGATCAAGACTGCAGGGACTGCCTATGATGAAGGCTGACCCATATGGAAACTATGCAGAGCTGCGTCCAAATAATGCTTCTATCGTATGGGATATCAACACTTATCAGTGGAAAGATAAAAAATGGATGGACAAGCGGGCTGTTACTGATACGAAGGACAAGCCTTTAAATATTTACGAAGTCCATTTAGGTTCCTGGATGCGCAAAGAGATCGCAAAGGACGAAAATGGGGAAGGTATCATTGGTTCTGAATTTTACAACTACAGGGAGCTGGCAGTAAAACTGGCAGAGTATGTAAAAGATATGGGGTATACCCATATAGAGCTTTTGCCGGTTATGGAGCATCCTTTAGATGCTTCCTGGGGATATCAGGTAACTGGTTATTATGCCCCACTAGCCGTTATGGCACACCAGACGACTTCATGTATTTCATGGATTATATGCATGAACAGGGCATTGGCGTGATCTTAGACTGGGTACCGGCCCATTTTCCAAGAGATGCCTTTGGAATGGCATGCTTTGACGGAACCTGCGTTTATGAACATGCAGACCCAAGAAAGGGGTCTCATCCTCACTGGGGTACTTTGATCTATAATTATGGCCGTCCTGGGGTATCTAATTTCCTGATCGCCAACGCATTGTTCTGGGCTGAGAAGTATCATGCAGACGGCATCCGTATGGATGCGGTGGCTTCCATGCTGTATCTGGACTATGGTAAAAATGATGGCGAATGGGTGGCAAATATCTACGGCGGAAATGAAAATCTGGAAGCAGTAGAGTTTTTAAAACACTTAAATACTGTATTTAAGGGCAGAAAAATGGCGCGATCCTGATCGCGGAGGAATCCACCGCATGGCCGATGATCACCGGTGATCCAAAGGACGGCGGACTGGGCTTTGATTATAAAGTGGAATATGGGCTGGATGAACGATTTCACCAACTACATGCGCTGTGACCCGTATTTCCGTAAAAAATAACTATGGGGAACTGACTTTCTCTATGCTTTATGCATACAGTGAAGACTTTGTCCTGGTATTCTCCCATGATGAGGTGGTACACGGAAAAGGCTCTATGATGGGCAAAATGCCGGGGAGACTTTTTAGAGGCAAAAGGCAGAAAATCTGAGGGCTGCTTACGGCTTTATGATGTCCCATCCGGGCAAGAAACTGCTGTTTATGGACAGGACTATGGTCAGATCGACGAGTGGAATGAAAATGCATCCCTGGAATGGAATCTGTTAAAATATCCGCTGCACAAGAACATGCAGACTTATGTACGTGAGTTAAACAAGCTGTATCAGGCACATCCGGCACTGTATGAGCAGGATTTTGAAACGGAGGGCTTTGAGTGGATCAACTGCAGCTACCATGAGGAAAGCATGATCATGTTTGTGCGCAGGGGCAAAGAAGAAACTTTCTTCTTTGTGTATGCAACTTTGATAATGTGGATCATGATAAATTCCGTCTTGGAGTGCCATTTGCAGGAAAGTATAAAGAGATCTTTAACAGTGATTCTAAGGAATTTGGCGGCGAAGGCCGTACCAACAGCCGTGTAAAAATCTTCCAGAAAAATGGAATGGGATGAAAGAGAAAACTCTATTGAGATCCATATTCCGCCAATGAGCTTTATGGTATTTTCCTGCACACCAGAGGAGAAGAAGGAAAGCCCGAAGAGACTGGCCACGAAGAAATCTGAGCCGAAGAAGCTGACTACTGCGAAGAAATCTGAGCCAAAGAAATTAGCAACAAAGAAGGAAGAACCGAAAAAGCTGACTACTGCAAAAAAAAAGAAGAGCCAAAGAAGTTAACAACAAAGAAGGCGGAGCCTAAAAAACTGACTGCGGCGAAGAAAGAAGAGCCCAAAAAGCTTGCTACAGCCAAAACGGAGGCACACAAGCTGGAGACCAAAAAGAAGAACCAAAGAAATTAGCTACAGCTAAAACGGAGGCACACAAGCTGGAGACAAAAAAGGAAGAGCCGAAAAAGTTAGAAACAGTCAGGGAAGAGCCAAAAGAAACTGGAAACAGCCAAACCTCGATCCGGTTCCGGCACCAGCTGCGGAAATTCCGGCATCACCGGAAAAACCACTCCGGCATCTAAAAAAGCTGCTCTCAGAGCAGCAAAAAAAGCGGGGACGCAGCAGAAATAAATAAAAATACATATACCGAATTGCTACGTGCTTTGCACTCACGCAATTTAAAACATTTGTAATCCGCTCATTTTTTCTTCAAAAAAATGGCTTACCATAGTTTTTTGGCGGGTCCCAAGTTCAAAATCCTCCTGCAAAGCAAGCTTGCATCGGATTTATGACTTTTGACCCTGGATCATATCATAAGTATTACAACATAAGGGGGTTATCATGCTTCCTTCCGTGAGAAAGCTATGGATGACGATCTCCATAAAAAAGAAAAATAGGATTTTTGCAGCCATGGTCATTTGATCATGGCTCTTTTTCTGCTTTTTTTTAATGTATGGATCACCAATGTATCCTTAGGAAGCTTTGGCAGGATCCTAAATGACAATTCCAAATGTAACGATTTTCAGGATGCACTGGACCTGGAAATAAAGGCCTTTGAACATTATGTGCGCAATTCAGATGAAGAAAGCCGCAATACTTACCGTGTAGCCTGTGTAAGGACAGAACGCTGCCTGTGGTCATTGCCTTCTGATTATAGAAGGATCGGAAAAGAGCGCAGTGCCAGAACCTGGAGTATAAGAAATGCTTATGAAAGCTACAAAGTTCATCGCGATGACGTTGCAGAGGGAAACAAAACAGGCAGTGAATTTGTGGAGGAAATTGTATTACGTATACAGAATGCAGGAGTATATTCAGGAATATACAGACCGTCTGGTACAGATAACCATGACAAAAGGAACCGAAGATTATCAGAGAGAAGCAGCCGTATTTTCTAATATTCCCTATATAATTCTTGGTATTTCCATTGTATTTATGGTCGCAGCAGTCTGGCTTACAAAGATTCTTTCAAATTCTGTTGCAAAGCCTGTTTTAGCACTGGCTGTAAGTACCAGAAAGATAGCAGCCAATGATTTTGACGAGCCGGACCTGATCATAGAGAATAAAGATGAAATGGGCGAACTGGTTGCGGCGTTCAATGTAATGAAGCACAGCACAAGAGGTTATATTGAGACCATGCGTAAGAACAACGAGATGCAGGAGCTTCTTTATAAAGAGGAAATGGAACGCAGCAATATGGAGAAACAGTTGAATTCTGCCAGACTGGAATTGTTAAAAAGCCAGATTAATCCTCACTTTCTGTTTAATACATTAAACATGATCGCATGTACAGCGAAGCTGGAAGATGCAGGGGATACAGAAAAAAATGATCTTAAGCCTGGGGAACCTTTTTCGTTATAATTTAAAGACCACGGAGCAGTTTGTGACCCTGGAACGGGAATTAAAGATCGTAGAGGATTATATGTATCTGCAGAAAATGCGTTTCGGAAGCAGGATCAAATATAGACTGAGTCTGAAACGGATGCAGCAGCAGTAATGATCCCCCTCTTTCTTTACAGCCCATTGTGGAAAATGCGATCGTCCATGGTATTTCCAAAAAGGAAGGGGAGGTATCCTCCATGTGCGTATCTGGAAAAAATCAGGACCTGATCCTTCAGTAGCAGATACAGGTCTTGGGATAAGTGAAGAAAGGCTGGAAGAAGTAAGAAAAGCCATGGCAGAAAGACGTACAGCCAAAATAGGTATTGGACTGGGAAATATTTATAAACGTATCCACATGATATATCAGGGAGGAGACCTTCAAATTTACAGCTGTGAGGGTAAAGGAACCATCATACAGATGATACTTCCGCAAAAGGATGCAGGGATGAAATACAGGGGGAAGATCAAAATGTACAGACTGCTGGTAGCAGATGATGAAATCATCGAGAGAAAAGTTCTTTTGAAGACTTTGCAAAAGAATTTAGAGGGACAATGCGAGCTTTTTCAGGCAGAAAACGGCAGGGAAGCTCTGGAGATATATGAAAAAGAAAAGATCCAGATCGCCATACTGGATATTGAGATGCCGGGCATTAATGGAATACAGGCAGCAGAAAAGATCAGAGAAAAAGATAAAAACTGCTGTATTATCTTTCTCACAGCCTATGATGAATTTTCTTATGCAAAAAAGGCTATCACAGTCCGTGCCTTGGATTATATTTTAAAACCATGGGATGAAAAAAGAACTGATGCTGGTGTTAGAAGAAGCTATGCGTCTGGCAGGAGAAAAGGAAGAACAGACCAGGATACGAAAGGTGGCAGAACAGGCAGAAGCAGGTCAGCAGATCATGGAAGAAGAGCCAGATTATGCAAATGAAAATCTGCGCATCAGCAAAGTGACAGAGATGCTGAAGGATTATATCTGTGAAAACTATATGAAAGATCTTTCTGTGCAGCAGATGGCTGAAAAGACAAATTATTCCGAACCTCATTTCTGCCGTTTATTTAAGCAGAGTTTTGGCCAGAATTTCACATCATATCTTACGGAATACCGCATCAATATGGCAAAAAGATGTTGGAACAACCTACGGTAAATGTAAAGGATGTAGGTAAAAATGTTGGATATGAGGATTCAAACTATTTCACAAAAGTGTTCAGAAGAATCACAGGACAGAGCCCGACGGAGTATAGAAATACAGTTTTCAGGGAAAAGGGATAAAAATTTCCTTATTAAGTCAAAATCGTACTAGGATTATCAAAATTTACCATGTTCAGAACAAGATTTTACCCCTATAATGAAATCAGCATAAAGAAAGCGTAAAAAACATAAAAACATGTGAAAAACGCATTAATAGGAGGGTAAAACATGAAAAAAGATGGTTAAGCGCAGCACTTTGCACAGCTATGGTAGCTGGATCACTGGCAGGATGGATTAAAATCCCCAGAAACAACTACTACAGCAGCAGCTACTGAGGCAGCTAAGGAGGAAGCGACCACAGCAGCAGAAGCAAAAGAGGAATCCAAAGGAGAGTCTGCAGCAGCTGGGGAGCCTGTAGGACCTGCAGTTACTCTGGTAATGGCAGAGGTTAATCCACTGGATACGATCGTTGGACAGACTGATACAGCATTCAAAGAGAAAGTAGAAGAGCTGTCTGGCGGATCATTACAGTAGACCTTCAGGCAAGTGGTGTTCTTGGTTCTGAAAACGATGTTCTGGATACCATGCTTGGCGGTGGCGGAACTATTGATATGTCCCGTATCTCCGCATTCGCACTGACAAGCTACGGCGCACAGAAATCCGTTCTTCTGTCTGTACCTTATACATTTGTAAACCGTGAGCATTTCTGGAAATTTGCAGACAGTGAACTGGCTCCAGAGTTCTTAATGGAACCTCATGACAACGGACTGGGCGTAAGAGGTCTGTTCTACGGAGAAGAAGGTTTCCGTCATTTCTTCACTGTTAAGCCGGTAAATACTATTGAAGACTTAAAGGAATGAAGCTTCGTGTTTCTAACGACCCGATCATGACCGGTATGGTATCAGGACTTGGTGCAAATGCAACTGTAGTTTCCTTCAACGAACTGTACTCTGCACTGCAGACAGGTGTTGTTGATGGCGCTGAGCAGCCGATCGCAAACTATCAGTCCAACGCATTCCCAGAGGTTGCTCCTAACCTGATCCTTGATGGACATACATTAGGTGCTATCCAGGTTATCATTACTGATGAAGCTTGGGATAAGTTAACCCAGAGCAGCAGGATGTTCTGACCGAAGCTGGAAAGTATGCATCTGAATACAACCGTAAAAGATTCTGAAGAAGCAGAGAACAAGGTTCTGGATGAGTTAAAGGCTAATGGCGTATCTGTAGTAGATGTTGAAGATAAGACTCCATGGCAGGAAGCTTGCAAGACATCATCGAATCCTCTACAAAGGATAACGCAGAACTGTATCAGAAGATTCTTGATATGGCAAAATAATCTGAGCCAGTCAAATAAAATAGGCAATGGTGTATCTGGCGCAGGAGAGCGCGTCTCTCCTGCGCTTTTAATAAGAAAGGGGACTGAAAAATGCCTTCAATTTTTTTGAAAAATCGATAAGATCCGTCCTTTATATGATGCAGCATACAAGTTTGTATTATTCATCTGCAAGCTTCTGCTTGTGATTGATATCCTCATTACCTGTATGTCTGTTGCAGGACGTTATATCTCATTTATCCAGATCCGGCCTGGTCTGAGGAAGTAGTTCTTTCCTGTATGGCTTATATGGCAGTTCTTTCCGCAGCGCTGGCTATCCGTCGCGGCGCTCATATCCGTATGACTGCTTTGACAGCTATCTGCCAAAGAATCTGGTAAAATTCCACGGATATCCTTGCTGATGTGGCTGTTTTAGTACTGGCTGTTATCATGTTGACTGTAGGCTGGAATTATGCTTCCGGCATCGGTGCAAAAGGTACTTATGTAAGTATGCCGACTGTATCCCGTTTCTGGATGTATCTGCCTGTTCCGTTAGCAGGTATTGCAATGATCATTTTCGAGATTGAAGCATTGTATAATCATATCAGAAGTTTTTATGTAAAGGAGGAAAAAGTAGAATGAGCGTAGATAGTATGGCAATTTTAATATTACTTGAAGCTTCTTCCTTATGATCATGCTGCGTTTCCCCAATTGCGTATGCAGTAGCCCTTTCTTCTGTATTCTGTCTGATGTCTCAGGGACTTCCTCTGACCACTATCTGCCAGCAGATGGGTAAAAGGAATCCAGTTCCTTCAGCTTAATGGCAGTACCTTTCTTCATCACCATGGGATGCCTTATGGGTTCCGGTGGTATTTCTGAAAAGCTGATCGCTTTGGCAAATGCCTGTAGGCTGGATGCGAGGCGGTATGGCAATGGTAAACATTGTTGCTTCTTATTTCTTTGGTGGTATTTCTGGTTCTGCATCTGCAGATACTGCTTCTTTAGGATCCATCCCTGATCCCTATGATGGTTGACCAGGATATGACGGTGACTTTTCTACAGCAGTTACCATTACTTCTTCCTGTGAGGGACTTCTGGTTCCTCCAAGCCACAACATGGTTATTTATGCTACTACAGCAGGTGGTATTTCTGTAGGAAGCTTATTCCTTGCAGGTTATGTTCCAGGCGCTGTTTTTTAGCTGTATCCCCTGATGGTTGGTTCTTACATTATTTCTGTAAAACGCAATTATCCAAAAAGGGTGACAAGTTCAGCATAAAGAACCTGCTTAAGCAGTTAAGTGTTTCTTTCTGGGCACTGGCAGCAGTCCTTATCGTAGTATTCGGCGTTGTAGGCGGTGTGTTCACAGCTACTGAGTCTGCAGCAGTTGCAGTTATCTATAGTTTTGATCGTCAGCGTATTTATTTACAAGGCCTTGACTGGAAAGGTGTATGGAGAGTATTAGGCGAGTGTGTAGATACATTATCTATTGTAGCCTGATCCTGATCGCAACTTCCAGTATTTTCGGTTACTGCCTTACAAGACTTCATGTACCAGACCTGGCAGCCCAGGCTATTGTCGGACTGACCAGCAATCCGATCCTGATCGCTCTTTTATTAAACCTGATCCTTCTGGTATTAGGCTGTATCATGGATATGGCGCCGATCATCCTGATCGCAACTCCTATCCTTCTTCCAATCGCTACCTCTATTGGTATCGACCCGATCCAGTTTGGTATCATGGTTGTCCTTAACTGTGGTATCGGACTTCTGACACCTCCTGTAGGTGCTGTACTTTTCATCGGTTCCGCTGTTGCAAAGATCCCGATGGAAAAGGTTGTAAAAAGCAACATTACCATTCTATCTGTGTATGATCATTACCCTGATCCCGATCACCTTTGTACCAGGAATCAGCTTATGGCTTCCAAGTGTATTTGCACACTGATAGGGGTATAATAAAAGTAAAGTATATATAAAAAGAAGTACATATAAAAATAAGGGGGTGTCGAGGACATCCCTTTATGATATAATGAGCGCAGGGAAAACAAGCGGCTGCGTCAGCAGACATTTGTTTTTCACAAGCTATTAACGAACGAATCGCCTGCGTAAGCAGCAGTGGAGCGCGAATGCGCGGGATTCGTGAGTTTCGTAGTGCGTATACTCACAGCTAGGGGGGAAAATTATATTATGTATCAATACCGTTATAAAACCACCAGAGGAGAATACTGGAAAATGTCCATGTATTTCATTTACCATTCCATGACAGGCATGGTAAACCTGGTTTTTTACAGCAGCTCTTTTAGCCCTCACTTTTGCAAAATGGGGATCTTCAGGAAACATATTCCGTATCTGTATGGTTTTAGGCTGCTGCCTTTTTACCATCTTTCAGCCTCTGGCTATTTACCTAAGTGCAGGAAAGCTGGCATCTGTATCCGGAGAAGATACAGAGATCCGTCTGGACGATGTTGGGATTCAGGTAAAAGTGGGGAATACCTACGATAAGATCCGTGGAGAAAAATAGTAAGGATCGCAAAGCTGCCTGGTATGGCTATTATTTTTACAGATCCGTCCCATGGATATCTGCTTACAGACCGGGTAGTAGGAGGACAAAAAAAGCCTTTTACGACTGGCTGATGAAGAAACAATCCCAGACCTTGAAAAAGGAAAAATAAAAGCAGGCACAGAAAGATTCTGAGAGAACATTTATAAGATCAGGAGGCAACAATGGTAAAAAAGGGATATTCTGCTTGTGTATGACCGTTCTTATTTTAGGCGGCTGCACTCTGGGAGGGGTATCATTAAAAGGGAAAGAAAAGCTGGCAGAACCGGATTTTGTCCTGACTTATGCAGAAAACCAGGCTGAAGATTATCCTACGACCCAGGGCGCCTATAAATTTGCTGAACTGGTAAAAAGAACGTACCGGGGGAAAAGTAGAGATTCTGGTAAATGCAGGGGAATGTTAGGAGATGAAAGGTCTGTGATTGAACAGATATCCAGTTTGGCGGGATCGATTTTGCCAGAGTTGCCCTTTCTACAGCAGCAGAGTATATTCCCAAGCTGAATGTACTTCAGATGCCTTATCTGTATACAGGAGCAGATCATATGTGGAAGGTACTGGAAGGTCCTATAGGAGATGAATTCCTTGAGGCTTTTCAGGGCTCAGGTATACTGGCTCTTTCCCTGGTATGATGCAGGTGCCAGAAGCTTTTATAATGCTGTAAAGCCCATTGAAAAGCTGGAAGATATAAAGGAATGACCATTCGTGTACAGGAATCAGAGCTGATGAGTGATACAGTCCGGCGCTGGGAGCTACGCCGGTTCCTATGGTTTATGGGAAGTGTATTCCCGGCATCCAGACCGGAAAGGTAGACGGGGCAGAAAATAACTGGCCGTCTTATGAATCTGCAGGACATTATGAAGTAGCAAAATACTTTACCGTAGATGAGCACAGCCGTGTGCCGGAAGCACAGATCGCTTCCCAGTACACTGGAACAAGCTTCGGAAGAATACCAGAAGATTATCCGGGAATGTGCAGAAGAATCAGCACGTTATGAAAGAAACCAGTGGAAAATAAGAGAATCTATTTCCAGACAGCGGGTAGAGGCTAATGGCTGTATTGTGACCCAGCTTTCTCCGGAAGAAAAACAACGGTTCCAGCAGGCAGTTATGCCTTTATATGAAAAAATACTGTGCAGAGTATGTGGATATTATTGATGAGATCGTGGCAGAAGGACAATAAGATTTACGGTCAAAACGAAAGATTAAATAAAAGCTGACAGGATGCTTTTTTGTGAGAAATCCTATCAGCTTTTTTATATATCCCTTTAGTTGTTTAATGGAGCTATAGTAGCCGGAGCTTCCGCTGTAGTTGGTTCATGTGCCGCTGTAGTAGATTTTTGCTGCTTCTGTGGTGGACTTAGCCGCTGCGGAAGTGGATTTTTGTGCCGCAGTGGTGGACTTAGCCGCTGCGGAAGTGGATTTTGTGCCGCAGTGGTGGACTTAGCTGCAGCAGAAGTAGATTTTGCGCTGCAGTGGTGGACTTAGCTGCAGCAGAAGTAGATTTTGCTGCTGCGGTGGTGGACTTAGCCGCAGAAGAGGATTTTGCAGCAGTAGTAGACTTGGCAGCAGATGATGCTTTTGTTTCTGCCTTGGTACTGCTGGCTTTTGCAGATTTCGTTTCGGAAGCTTTTGTTTCGGAAGTCTTTGCCTCAGAAGCTTTTGTTTTATTCTCCGCTTCGGTTGCTTCTGTTCCGTTCATACCATTCTTTCCGTCAGTTGGGAACTTGCTGTTCCGGTCTGATGTATTAATTCCGGATTGGTTGATAGAGAAGGCAGCCTGGTTCGGATTTCCGGCCATATCTTCTACATAAACAGTGAGAGAGCCTTCTTCTAATTTAAAAGTGACTTCTCCGTTTTCTTTATCGCAGCTGTCAGGAAGGATCTTCGTTCCACTGTCATCGGTAGCATAAATAGAATCATAGTTGATGCCGGAAATGCTGTCTTCTATAGTGAGGATAAGCTTGCCGTTTTCCATAACTACGTTTTCTTCATCAAATGATGGGGCTGTATCATCCAATACTGCAATATGCTCAATATCCTGGGCCTGCATGCCGTTTAAGCTTAATGCGTAGATCTCTAGAGTGCCGTTACTTTCCAGTACAGCGTGGTAAACGCCCTTTTCTTTTTTTGAATTCAATTGGCTGGGATTCCAGAGTGGTTGTCATCTTCTTTAAAGGAAGCAGGGGAGTGGATCTTAAAGCTTACATCTAGAGTTTTGTAATCAGTTGTATCGCTGATATCTATTTCAATCTTTGGTGTAGCAGTAACGATAAAGAAAATTGCCAGATTGACCACTAAAAATGGAAGTATGTAGCATAATAAAAATACAGGAAAAACCGGTATTTCCATTTTTTGTGGTTTTGTGTGCGGCGCTGATCCTGACGGGAAGCAGTGGAGCGTGTACGTCCGGATGCACGGCTGCTTCTTGGTGCGCTGTATGATGAATGGTGTTCCATTACCATTTCCTCCTTTAGTAAAAGCTCCCTATAGCATAGCAGAAAAACAGATTACTTACAAGGAATTATTCATTGAGAAAGTCTTACGAAAAAAATGCTAGTAAGTAGCTTCAAAATGTTACCACTCACTTGTCTGCGAATCTGATTGGGGGTATGTTTATGATTATACTAGTACAGTTATTTACGAAACGATGTACTAGGATCTTAAGGGGACAGATAAAATGGGGGAAAAGAGGTAGGAGAACGCAATATGATAGAGAGGCGGCTGAATTTGCAGAGCGGGCACATGAGGGTGTTTACAGAAAGGGAACCAAGATCCCTTATATCACACATCCGATGGAAACGGCAGCCATTGTAACGGCATTTACAAATGAACCGGAAATGATAGCTGCGGCTTTGCTGCATGATGTGATAGAGGACGCCGGGGTTACGAAAGAAGAACTGGAGGAAAAGTTTGGTTCCAGAGTGGCATTTCTGGTAGAGAGTGAAAGCGAAGACAAGTCCAGAAGCTGGATGGAGCGCAAAGGCACTACAGTGGAACACTTAAAGTCAGCAACCAGAGATGAAAAAATACTGGCGCTTGCGGATAAGTTAAGCAATATCCGCAGTACAGTCAGAGATTATCTGGTCCCTGGGAGATGAGGTCTGGCAGCGTTTTAACCAGAAGGACAAGGAAATGCAGGGCTGGTATTACAAAGGGGTGGCAGAGGCACTGAAGGAGTTTAAAGGCCACATTTATTATGAAGAATATCTGATGCTGTGTAAAAAGATATTTGGTTAAAGGAGAAGAAAAATGAGAAAAAATGAAAAGCAGGATCCTGGCAGCGATCCTGGCAGCAGGAATGATCTTTACTGCACAGGGAATGACCGCTCTGGCAGGAACTACCGGAGTGGGAGCGGCAAAGACCGGGCAGTCCACAGGAGGACCGGGAGAGACCGTAAAAGATGTGGAGAATGCTACAGCAGATAATGAAAATGCTGGTTCAGGAGAGCAGGAAAAAGTATCCGGCGGTGATAATACAGGTACCACAGACCAGACTCCCACCAACGATCCGCTACAGGTAAATTATAGCGTATATTTCAGAAACCGGGGATGGAGTGATCCGACGGCAGATAATCATGCGCTGGCAGCGCCGGCTGATTCATGGGTCACATCCATGAGGGCTAATCTGATTAACATTCCGGCGGGAGCACAGATCGGTGTCCGTTATAAGGTAAATTTAAGTGGTACAGGCTGGCTTGACTGGGAAGCAGATGGAGCAGAAAATGGCGGTGCATCAGCAGAAATGCCATTGGAAGCCATTGCTATGGAATTAACAGGTTCTTCGGCAGCTTCTTATGATCTGTATTATAAAGTTTACCAGAATGGTTCCTGGACAGACTGGGCGGTAAACGGTGCAACAGCAGGAACGGAAGGTGCAGGACTGAGAGTGGACGGCATTAAGGCGTCTATTACAGCAAAAAATGCAGGCGCACCTGCAGAGACAGCTCCATCAACAATAGATCCGTCCAGACCAATGATCGCGCTGACCTTTGATGACGGGCCAAGGGCTTCTGTCACCAACCGTATTTTAGACAGCTTAGGCCAGTATGGGGGCAGAGCCACTTTCTTTATGGTAGGGACCAATGTTCCACAGAATGGCGAAGTGATCCGTCGTATGGTGGCTCAGGGCTGTGAGGTGGCAAATCACACCAATGACCATAAATACATATCAAAACTGGGCAATGAAGGCATTGTAAGCCAGGTAAGCGCTGTAAACCAGAAGGTAGCAGCAGCCTGCGGTGTATCACCAGTTGTAATGCGTCCGCCAGGCGGCTATATAGATGCCCATTCCCTTTCTGTACTTGGTTCTATGGGAATGCCTGCTATCATGTGGTCCATTGATACAAAGAGACTGGCAGCACAGAAATGCCCAAAAGACCATTAACAATGTTTTAAGTCAGGTAAAAGATGGGGATATTGTCCTGATGCATGATATTTACGATGCTACTGCAGATGCTGCTGTGGCGCTGATCCCGGAACTGACCGCCAGAGGATACCAGCTGGTAACAGTCAGTGAGCTGGCAGCAGCCAGAGGAGGAATGGCAGCAGGACATAAATACAGCCAATTTAGATAAAAGGAGACAATAAAAAAATGGATATTCGTTATTCTGCAAACCAGAGAGATGTAAAACGCTATACAACAGAAGAGCTGAGAAAGGAATTTCTGATCCAGAACCTGTATCAGGCAGATGAGGTAGTTGCAGTGTATTCCCATGTAGACCGTATGGTCACAATGGGATGTATGCCGGTTTCTGAGAAGGTTTCTATTGAAAAAGGCATTGACTGTTGGAAGAACTTTGGAACCCACTATTTTCTGGAACGCCGTGAGATCGGTATTTTCAATATTGGCGGAAAAGGAAAGATTACTGCTGATGGACAGGAATTTGCTATGGGATATAAGGACTGTCTGTACATTACCAAGGGAACAAAAAGAAGTTTACTTTTGAAAGCGAAGATCCTTCTGATCCGGCAAAATTTTATATGGTAAGTGCTCCGGCCCATACTTCCTATACTACTACTTTCATTCCTATTGAAAAGGCAGCAAAGAGACCATGTGGTGATGCAGCTCTTTCTAATAAGCGTACTATCAATCAGTTTATCCATCCGGATGTATTAAAACCTGTCAGCTTTCCATGGGTATGACCGTGTTAGAGCCGGGAAGTGTATGGAATACTATGCCGGCACATACACATGAGCGTCGTATGGAGGTTTATATGTATTTTGAGGTACCAGGTGACAATGTAGTATTTCACATGATGGGCGAACCAACAGAGACCAGACACATTATCATGAAAAACGAAAGAGGCTGTGATCAGTCCGTCCTGGAGCATTCACAGCGGTGCAGGTACATCTAATTATACCTTTATCTGGGCAATGGGCGGCGAGAACATGGAATTTGATGATATGGACACCATGAAGCCTAATGAGATGATGTAATAATGTTTACGGGTATACAGGTAAAAACAGGTGCTCACCCTATGGAGATCATAGGGTGAGCACCTCCTGGATCATGAAAAAGCTGTATGCCCATATTTCGGCGGCTTTTTGCTGTTGTAACAGACCCTTTTTCCCCCAACATCATTAAATCTGTCTATTATAAATATTTCATTATTGTTGGCACGAGAATGTTCATATCTACAGGCTTTGCAACATGATCATTCATTCCAACAGAAAGAACTTTTTGTATATTTTCTGCAAAGACATTAGCAGTCATCGCAATAATTGGAATCCTGGATTTTTTAGCATCTTTCATCTTTCGGATGCGGTTAATGAATATAACGGTATTTGGGCTTGTTCCTCTATTTTGCATTTACCAAAGAAAGAGCTGCGTTCAGTATTACAAAAGATGTGCATTGCACTTAAAGATAACGGGATGATCTATGCTTCATTTAAGTATGGTAACTTTGCGGGGATCGTAATGGTCGTTATTTTACAGATTTTATAGAGGATTCTTTTCAAAAGATTATAGCTGACATATCAGAGTTAAAGATAGAGGACTGCTGGATCACCAGTGATGTCAGACCGGGAAGGGATGAGGAAAAATGGCTCAATTTATTACTCCGCAAGTCGAATATTCATTAAACATCAAGGGTGAGTATCATAATACTTTAGATATTGAGGGGTTTTCTCAGATGATGAAGGATCCCTCATATTGGAACTTCTCGTACTTTTTGCCGCCATGTTATTGCTAACAATCTCAACTTTATTGGGAACCTGCGTTGAAATTCCCAGCTGATTAGCAAATGTATTACCAGAATAGAAACCATCTACTTTTCCACCTCTGGAAACATATTTGTATCTGGCAACCGTATCTGCATTTACGCCCACATTTGTTTTTAGTCGTGATTTCTTAGGCAAATAATAAATGCCATTCTCATATTTTTGTAGTTTTCCTCATCGCACAGCTTTTTAGCTGCTGATTTACTGCAGATTTTGTAATTCCCTTAATCACTATATCAGAAAAGAATATAGGCTCTGCTTCCTTATAATTGTCTTTCAAAAATTCATATAACATAAACCTCATTTCTTTTTCCTAAATATTTGTAACCTATATGGTTATTTTTGTTAATTATATTCTATATTCTGTTTTCACGATCTGGCCATGTAATTTTAGCACTATGGTTAGTATATCAAAGCAGAATAAAACATAAAAAAAGATCTGTCACCCTTAGATTCTTCCCAAAGCCAACAGATCTTTAAATTTTCCCTTACATCTTCATACTCTTCGCCAGACTCGTCAGCAAAGCTGCCATCTCGGATTAACCTTTTTTCTTTCTAACCCACGTTATTTTGCAGCCACGGTTACCACTGTTTCCTTTTTTTTCGACATAAGCCAATAAAACATAGAACAAAATATTAATGCAAATACAACGCCAAAAACATTCTGAATCACTCTAAGACCAACTGCTCCTTTTTAGTCCATAACTCTCTGTAGCAATGGCCAAAGCACCAAATGTGTTAAATACTGCCTGCCAGCCATATTTTGCAGAAAGTCCTACACCAATTCCGCCAAAGGATTCCTATGTATGTATAGATGGATGACGGAAGCAGAAAATATAGTACTGTAAAGCATATTACACCTGCAATATTTCCGACAATCCTTTTGCGGACTCTGTATTGCATGTCCTCCATAAATGGTAAGATTGCTGACATTGCCGCAATTCCAGCCCACATTGCCCGTGGCATATTGCAGGAGTTCCGCAATGCAGAGTACTGCCGGTACGCATATGATCGACATAACTGCCACTTTGTTCTGGAAGAAGATATATCAAATTCCTGTACCAAATCATTCAAATTTCTTTTTTATACGTTCTGTTTTTATGATTTCGATAAAATACGAAGCAGGTAAGTGCTGCACCTAATGCCATTCCGGTTAATCGCATCTGATAGCTTGTTCCTGTAACATCATATCCATATAATAGCAGATAGCCAAGAAGCAATGTAGATTGGTTAAACATGAATGGATTATGACATCCGAACAGAATCAGCACTGCCAGTGCAGCAATGTTTAACAGCATTCAAGTACCGGTGAAAGCTGGTTTGCTAAATGCGGACATACAGTCATAATTACAAAGAACAAAGCCAAAAGCATCGTAGATTGTCCGGTGTGGATCCCCAGATCCGCATTCCGAAATACCATAAGGCATAATAAAACTACTACACCTACAATACTATTTTCATTACCAAATAAGATACTGAAAATAGTAACAAATAAAAAACAAAAAACCATTGTAACAGCTATCTTAATCAGATATACCAGTATATGATATCATTTTTTCTTTCGTGGTTTCACTCTTTTCAACAGGTTTTTCGATCCTGCCTGATTTAACTGTAATTCCTGATAA
>VOFG01001742.1_pt1 | contig 35850 bp, 71 predicted proteins | sample 5384171 | NCBI WGS metagenome assembly VOFG01 (sample SAMN12384726, study PRJNA508395) | human gut metagenome | isolation source: healthy gut F | host: Homo sapiens
TCGATCTTGTCAAATTCGCCCTTGTCAACTGCTAATAATCTTTCTACTAAATTCATGATTGTTTTTCTCCTTTACATGAAAATAGGGCGCATCATGCGCCCTTTAATTGTTGTTTTAATTGATTGTCTGCATCGGCTCCCAATCTTGGAAAGTAAAGCCATAACTTTCCTCCCCGGTCTTTCCTGCCTCCCAATCGGATAAAATCATTTTGTCGATCACGCAACCGTAATATGCTACGCGCTCCGCGCCGATTGCGTCGGATCATTTACATTTGAAATGATTGTGTGTGTCGGTGTCTTTCCTGCCTTGACAACCTTATTTACCTTATTCATTACAAAACTGTTGATTTTGTGTAACTTCAATTCGCCCTTTGGCTCTAACCCTGTTACTTTCTGACCGTCTACCAAATTTTGGCATTGTGAAATTGCTGTTTTCTTTAAAGTTACCTCTGCTTTGCAAGCTGTGACCTGCGCTAAATATTCGCCGTCAAACCACACTTCGCCCCATGTTCCATTTATAACCTGCTCCGGTCTAAAACCTTTCATGTTCTTTTACCCTTCCTTTCTGCCTTAGATATAAATAGGCATTTTAATATCTTCGATCGCATCTAAGATTTTTTTACATTTCCTGTTAAAAATACAAACGCGCCTGTGTCTGCTGTTATAATTTCCTCGTCGCTACATTCGTCAACGTCTTTTACGGTTCCGTCGTCGAGTGTTGCCTGCAGTCCTTTACCTTTTAAATACTCTCTGATCGCGTCCGCATCTAATCCAACCGAATAGCTACTTACAATACCGTCGCGCTGCAACTGTGCAAAATAGCTACTAATTGCCGATAACAGCAGGCATTTATTGGAATATGAATTTGCGTATTTTCCTAAATAACTATCCTGTGCCGTTTTGGTAATATCGTCGTTTATCATATCCATAGCCTCGACAATTTTAATTTTCTTGAAACTGTCGCCCTTGCCGTCTACTGTTGTTACGAAACTATTAACACCTCTTGCAACTTTTACCTTCTCACCGTCATAAAAAACAATAAATTCCCCTTTATCTACCGGCGTATCAATATCAGTAAGCCGCGTACAATCCGATAATTCAGAAAGTGGCGCGTATGTGCAAGCAATCGTCATAGGTGTACCGGCGATTAGTCCGGCAATTCTCGCGCAATACTGTTCTGCTGTGTATTTCGTATCAACTGTTGTTTTTGTTCCATTCTTCGCGGTTACGGTTTCTGTTTTTACTGCCGTTTCTGTTGTGTAGTTGATAATACCTTCGTTATCTGCCGCCGTATTTGGTAATACCGCTTTGATCTTCTTTTTCTTAACGTCGCGCATGGTTTTAACCCATGTTGCAACTTCCTGTGCCTTCTGATCGGTTTCAACTGTCGGAATAGCCAAATAATTAAATTTGATTGTTTCCGATGCTTCCATAGCCTTTTTATAGCCCGCGTCGATCGCCGCTTTTTTCTGCGTCGTCTGCAATTCCCCATGCAATACACAATTACCTTCTTCGGGGGCATTTTGTGTAGCCAATCATTGCAAGTTTGATCTGTTCTACCGTTGCATCTTTTAAGCTGTCCGGTATGTCTTTCTCTGTTACAACCGTAACCGGATTTACCGCCGGTGCTGCTAATGTGTCTTTTACCCATAACATCACGATCCTGCGCTCGCCTCTTGTTACTGCTGTCATTGTTCTTTTTCTATAAAGCTAATTGTTATACTTGGTGCGCCATTTTAAACCCTCCTTAACCTTGTGTTACTTTTACGCCTAATCCTTCCGCTATCGGCGCGGTTTCTTCTCTCTGCGTATTTTTCCTTGTAATCAATTTGGATATTTATTTGTAAAATATCTTGATACTCGCCGATGTAATCATGCGTAAATTCTCCAACTGTCAATTTTCGATTTTCAACAAAAAAATCAGCCCGAAAAGGTCTTTTTATTTCGTCTACCTTTTCAAGCTGATCTAATTGTTCTTTTCCTTTTGGAAATATGTTATTTTAACTGTAAAACCGCCTTTTGCAAAATTTTTGTTTCTGCGCTGCGCCTCGATCTAAAATTTCGTAAAGAAACAAGGGGCGGCGTACCCCTCTTTATTTCTTTTCCGTAAATTCTGTAATTGGGCGGCGCATATTTTTTGCTTAAAAGTTCGTTTATTGCTTTTTTTATATCTACGTTTTTAATTCAAATCGCCCTCCTTTAATATTTCGTCTATCATTTCTTCAAACCGTTGCGGTACTATGTTCTCGTACTCGTTTCTTGTTTTTCCATGATATGTTTACCGGGAACAAAACCAACGATCCTACCGCCCCTTACAAGGTTATGACCGTTTTTCTATTAAATGAAAATGCCTTGCGCTATTCCACACTAAAGCCGTTGCGCCTACATTTTCCTCTATAACTTTTGTTCCCCATTTTCTTTTAATCGCTTTGTTTTTTTCGCTGCCGGTTCTCTCATGCGGCTTTAATTCTGAATTGGCGCGCTTTTTTGCAGCGTTTTTAAAATCTTTCCAATTCCTTTTAGTGTTTCTTTTGCTTTCTCCGGTGCCGTCTGAATTGCTTTCGTTAAATCTCTTTTCCAATTCCTCTAAGCCCTCGATCTCAAAATCAAGCCCCGCCGCCATAGCATCGCCTCCAAAATAAAAGCTACCGCATTGCTGCGATAGCCTTCTTGTTATTGTATTTCCTCGATGCTGCCATTATCCATATTAACAGAATACTCTTTTAGTAATGTTCCGCTAAATAACAGTTTTGCATCGTGTTCCTCTCCGTCCACATAATCGTATATGCTTACGTCTAGCGTGTTGCCTATGACAGATATTTTTGTTGTTGTTTTGTAGTTAAAGTTTACGATTGCATGAATTTCTTTATCGTCTTTGAAATATTCCTTGTAATAGCTTAACGCATATTCTTGAATATCTACATTTTCCGCAATAGTCGAAATTCTCCAATTTCCGGTAACATCGTTTCGCACATCTGAAACGCTAAAATACGCGCCTATATCATCAATGTTTTTTCCTGCTGCCGGTTCCTCTGCCTTTTCTGTCGGTTCCTGTTCTACCGTTTCCGGTTCTCTTGTTTCTATTTCCGTTGTTTCCGGTTGTACCGTTTCTGTTGGTGTCTTTAACTCCGGTGTGGTCGTTTCTACTTTTGTTTCCGGCTCCTTTTGTCCGTCTGAATTGTCTTTCGGTATCAGCAAACCGATAAAAACAATTACAATCAGCCAAAACCACCACTTTTTCCATATTTTCTTAGAAGGGTTTACCCCCCAGAACTTTTGTTCGTTTTTTGTTTTCTGCCATAGACTGCGCCTCCTCTATTGTTTTTCTGTATTATACCTCCTTCTTTGTCATTTGTCATTCGCATTTAATGTTATTTTTTCTATCGCCGGATTTTCTGTTAATTTTTCGGTGCATACAATTTCTAACATTTCGTTGCGTTCTCTGACGTTGATTATAGAAACAATCTGAAAATATCGGTCTTTGAATTTAATAAACATATCCGGCGTTACCTCTTTATGGTAACGCGTTGTTATTTTTATATGTTAATTCCGGTCGTATTCTCTGTGCCTCTTGGTACTCTCTGCCTCTTGTTGGTTCAACACTCGCCCAAACTGTTTTTATTTCTTCTAAAACTTTTTTCTGTTTGCAATAACTCGTTCTGTTTCTCGGTGTATCTGCAAAACGTAACTCTTTATTTGTTCGTCCTATATCCATAATGCCACCTACTTATTTTGTAATTGCAAAGATTAACGATTTTGTCATTTTAAATTCTTCGCCAACTTTCCCGGCGGGTGTTCTATTTTCATACCAATAGGCAATTAGTAATTTTAAATACACCTTTTCAAGTTCATAAGTTATTGTGTTTCCTTTTTCGTCTTTTTCCGGGTATTCTTTGCCGGTTGCATTTTTCAAATACTCTACTGCTGCCGTAATAAGCATTTGCAATAACTGATCGTCCTCCTCAATGTCAACGCGCAAATACTTTTACCTCTTGTAAATCAATCATAGTTACACCTGCTTTAAAGCGGCGGTTTCCCGCCGCCCTTATTGCTGTTATTTATTCTGTGCCGCTGTCTGCTGCGCCATAAAATCAGCTACTACCGCGCTTTTTTCATCGCTTGCGGTTGTTGTCATTGTGTACCCTAATTTGGTACCTAATGCAATGATATTTTCGCGTGACATTTTTTCAATTTCTGCCTGCGTGTAAGTTTTTGTTTCTTCGGCTGCTGACTGTGCGGCGGTCTGCTGTACGTCTGTTGTTGTCTTAATTGTATGCTCTGCCATGACGATCGCCTCCTCGTCGATTGCTTTAATATCCAAACGCTCGCGTACCTTGATGCCGGTCTGATCTGTTTCCCACAATTTGCCCGCGCTACTTGAAATGTCGATTGTCAATGTTTCGCGATCGAAAATTGTAATCGCCTCTTTTAAGTCGCCGCATACAATCGGCACTTTGTAACCTCCGTCGGTTGTTTTGCTTGGCATTGTTCTATTGCTTACCTTTTTAATTGATATTTGCCAAATAACAGCGTGCTTGTTGGCTTTGTTGATCCGGCTGTAAAATATATTTGCCGTCCTTATCCTTTAAGCTGTCAAGCCAATTATAACCGTCCTGATTTGTCACAACTCCCGCGGTTAATGCGATTGCCGGATCAAGTAAAATATTGAAAATCTTTTTTTTAAGATCGTCTAAGCTGTCTACCGCTACCTCCGCATCTGCTGTAATTTCTCTCTTATTTTGGCAACAATCAAGAAATTTCGTGTTGCCTTCGCCTTCTTTGCGATCCACTTTTTTCAGATACGAAATAATATTTTCGGCTGTGTCGTCTAAAAGTTCCTGCGTGATCTTTAAGATGCCGCCCTTCTTTTTACCTTGTAATCTACTTTTTCAAACTGTGGTGTTGAAACGTCCGGAAACTCTGCCGCCTCGTCGATGTTATCAAACGGTGTCTGATCTGCGTAACGTTCAATTACCCTGCTGCCGCTTAATGTCTTTACCGGTTCCACATTTACAAGCGTTTTAATGCGTCCTGTGATCTTCTCAATTCCTTAATAGCGGTTTTAATATCCTTTGGTACTGTTAAACCGCCGTCCTCGTCCTTTCCTTTTCCGTTCATGGAATTAAGGATCTCTTTATCTTCTGTTGATAATTCGCCCTTTCCTACGGCTGCCTTAATTGCGTTTACAAATGCGCCTGCGATATTCTTCGCCTTGTCCGCGATTGTCTTAGCTGCGCCTGCTGCCGCCTTTTCTCCCATTCCTTCTGTTTTTGTCACGTCAAGATCATAGACAAGATCGAACTGCGCCTGCAGTTTCTTTAATTCTTCCTTTGCGGTTGCCGCATCTTCAATTTTTCCCGCCTTGCAAAGATCCTTTACTTCCTGCTTTTTGCGTTGATGCTATCAAGCATTTTCTTTAATTCTTCGTTCATGTGTGAGTATCCTCCTTGTTTTTTGTAAAAAATAGAACTTAGATTAACTCTAAGTCCTCTAAAATCTCGGCTGTTTTTTGTTTTACGTCGTTTTCCGGTACCTTTGGTGTTTCCGGTTGTGTTGCATCTTTTAATTTTTCTGCTACCCTCTCCGCTAAATCATCAATATTGATCTGCTGTTGTGGCTGTTCCTTTAGCTTGTCCGGCAAATGGTTATATTTATCAAAAATATTCACTTTTTGGCAGGCTGTTGCTTGGCTTTTTTTCTGATACTTCTATATCGAAAATTCCTGCCATTCTTTTGCCGTTTTTCCATGTTTCGGCATTTATTAAACTGTCTATTTCTTCCGCTGTTACGCCCTCTTTGGTGTGTTGCATATAGGTATTTAATATAACCTTTTGGCAACCGTCCTAAAATATCAGCCTCTTTTCTCATATCGTCTGCATTTCCCCATGTAACGCTACTTGGTTTATGGATCATCATTTGCGCATTTTCCGGTATGATAATTTTATCGCCTGCCATTGCTATAACGCTTGCTATGCTCGCCGCCAAACCCTCGACATATACGGTTATTTCTGCATCGTACCGCTTTAGAATATTATAAATAGCAATACCATCAAATACCGAACCGCCCCGCTGTTAATATGCACATTTATTTTAGATACACCTTCAAGCTGATCTAAAAAGTCCTGTACGTCTTTTGGTGCTTTATCTTCCGGGTAATACTTTTGCCATTCCCCTAAACTCTCGCTGTTAATATCTCCAAAAAAGCAAAGATCCGCGGTTGTTTCTGTTTGGTTTTTAATCTCAATGCTGCCTACTGTTCTTTTCCTTTGTTGTAATTTATCTTTTTTTGTAACTCTAAGATTTTAGCCATTGTCGCCTCCTCCTTCCTTTTTTTTTCTTCTATGCCAATTTGCGCAACCTTTATATAATTACCGTTACAAATCAATTCATCGCCGCCTTCTTTTCGTGGCTTATTCATATATGATCTTGCCTCGTTTGGTGTATATATGCCGTTCTGCACATATCCGGTTAAAATTGTTGTTGGCTCTTTGCGTCGGTACGCAAATAACATTCTCGTTAAACTTGTAATACTTTCCTTGCCGTCTATCGCTCGGCTCTAATAGTTTGTAATCTAATTCCTCCTCATACTGCTTTAAAATAAATAATTCTGTATCAATATAAAAAAGAAATGTTTTGCATTTCACTATTAGCGTAACTGCTTTTTTCATAGTCATTTATTTGATTTGGTTTTATGCCAAATGCGCCCGCAATTTGTAGCGCGCTATACTTCTTTAACTCAAAAATTGACTATCCGTTAATTTGATGTTTAGCGGCTCTATTTTCATTCCGATCGGTATCGGGATAAATTTACCCGCGTTATTTGCGCCGTTTGCGTATTCTTCCAATCTTGCGATTAACGCTTTTTCCAACTTTGGCGACATATTGCCGGTGTACTGTAATACTGCGCGCGCTGTTAAACCGCCTTTATAAAGGTTGTTCAAAAAGTTTTGACTTTCAAGCCCGCCTTCTATGGTCGCTTTTAATATTTCTCTTACCGGTGCGCCACTATATCCGTCAAATGTCATTGATGTTTTAAAATGCAGTACATCGCCCGAAGGGAAAATATAACTTTCGCCGCTGTATTTATCTGTGTACCAATAGTAAATATCGCCGCTATCGCCAAATACGCCCTTGTCGTCAATCACTATTGTTGTATCTGCCGAAGGCATGATCCACAAATCCTTTATTTCTATTTCGCCGCCGTACATCATGCGGTTAAATTCGCGCCGGATCCACACATAGGCATTACCGTAATGATTTCTATTATTTTCAACCGTCGCCCAAAACGTCGAAGGTGTCATTTGCGGGTTTGGTCTTGTTTTTAATAACTCATACGCTTTGTTTGTTTCTGCCTCATCTACGCCTCTATCTGTTTGCTGATAGAATTTTATAGGCATTTTCGCCAACGTTTCGGATAACATTTTAAGGCAGGTAAAATAAGTTACTTCGCTTAAAACCTTTTTAGGCGTTCTCGAAATTCCTAACCATTCTAATAGCTTTTCATCGTCTGCGCCTGCTGCCGGTCTTGCTGCTCTGTAAATCATATTTTTTATTTTTTCAAATAGTTTCAATCTTCTTTCACACCTGCCTTTTCAAACATTTTTAAATACGCCTCTATGCTCTGATCTGTCGTGATTTCCTCAACCTCTACGCCCATAGCCAATTTATGCGCGTCTATAATTGCATCGCATGGATCAATTCGTACTTTTTGCAGCATTTTATCTATTTTAATTTCGCCAAAACTGTTTGGCTCTGACAAAATAGCATCATTCATAGATCTTGTTAATAGCTTGTTTTTTTCTTGTCGTATTCCACATTATGCGCCTTTACTTCTAGTTGAAAATCTATTGTTGCATCGTTTAGCTGCGTGCGCTCTGTTTGATTTCCACCAAATCGCACCCGAAATCTTCAAGATCTAACAAAATGCGCTTGCATTATGCGGATCGTAACCGATTGCCGTTAAATCTATATCGTATTTATCAATAATATTGTGTAAATGCGCTAATATAGTTTTGTAATCGGTTTTATGCCGCCTGCTGCCGTTGTTACCGTTAAAGCCCCTCTTTTTGCCAAATGATGTACGGCGCGTTGTCCTCTTTGTCCATGTGTTCTTGCATACGCCTTTGAGGTATAAACGAATGGGAATAAATATAATATTTTTTATCCCCGGTATTTGATCCTCGTATGGGAATATTAACGCAAGTGACGTTAAATCGCCGCCGCTTGATAAATCTAAGCCGCATATTGCTTTTTTTCCTCTGAAATCCTCTAACGTCCTATTGCTGCCGCATTTTTCCCATTCCGCAAGGTCTATAAAAGCGGTTTCTGCATTTGTAACCCATATATTTAGGGATTTTGTCAAAAAATCCCTCATTTCCTCGCCGCCCATTGATTTAGCTTTCTTTGCATCTTCCTGCATCTGTGAAAGCAATTCGGGATCATTTCCTGTCAATGGGCAACATTTGATCCAATTTTTCGGGTTCCAAATGTCGTCGTTTACGTCCATTTGGGCGATATAAATAAATTGCCGGTCGTTTACGTCAATTCCTCGTAAAACCTCCGGCAATATTTGTATAATTCATAACATGGGGCGTTTAAATTAAAACCTGCCGTTGTTATGACTGATATTAACGATTGTTTTAGCTTTCGTGTACCGCCTTTTAACAGCTTGTACATTTGGTTATCTTTGTGCGCGTGGTACTCGTCTACAATGCCTAAATACGGTCGGAAACCGTCTATTGATTTTGTATCACGCCCCAATGCGCGTATAGTAGCATTGGTTATTTTCGCGGTAATCTCGCTTTTATAATCCTTTATTTCAAACAATTCTAGCAGGTCTGCATCTGCATTTATGAATTTTGATATTTCATTTAATACAATCCTTGCTTGATCTTGCTTTGTCGCTGTGCAATAGATTTGTGCGTAATTGTAGTTATCAAAATTACTACACTTAATACCCAATATTGCATTTAAAACACTTTTACCCTGCTGCCTCGCCACTTGCACATAACTATCAGTAAAACGACGTTTCCCGGTTTCTTTATGAACCCAACCGAAAAGGGAACCTAAAATAAACTCTTGGAACCCGGCGCAGGTAAACGTCTGATCGCCCTCGCCCTCTGCTATGGTTAGCTTGTTTGCAAGTTCTATTATGTCCTCTGCTTTTTCCGGATCAAAAATATATGGAAAATCCGAATCGTTCTTTTTTCTGATCTTTTTCAGATCGTTTAAATGACGTTTGAACGCAAGCCGCGCATCTTCTCCAAACTCTTTCTTGTTTTTAGGTTTTTTCTGCAAATCGTGATATTCGATCGTTTGTTTTAAAATCCTACTCATATTACTGTGCGTGTTTCATAAACTTATTTGCAGGTTTTTCTTCTTTTTCTTTCGGTATCACTAATTTGCACCTGCTCGAAATCGTTAATCCTAATTCTTTCGCGTTTTCGTTGCAGGCTTTCATAAGCCTATTTTGTATTTTAGAAAGATAGTTATATTGTGCGTATTGTTCCGAAATCTGTACATCTGCCGGTACCATGCTTTTTTTATCCGGCGTAAATTTGATTTTCTGCAACTGCTTTGTAACTTTGATATACTCGCTTTCGGCTTTAATATATCGTGCCAATACGTCACAATCTAAGTTAGTCATAATTTTTAAATCAACTAACTGTTTTGCTAATTCGTCGAACTTTTCCTTCTCTTTTTTTAATAAAAAATCGGGTGGTTTTACCTTATCTGCGGGGGCTGTGATCTCTGCGTTTTTTCTCTCTACATATTCCGCAATAGTCAAGTGTTTTCGCCCTTTTGCCGCTATTAGGTCAACCGGTTCTCTTGGTCTTGCCATTATCCTGCAACCCCCTTTTCAAAAAATCTCATTTAGGAGTTTTTGCGCGAATTTAGGGGGCTGCGGTCTTGGCAGGAACGGTTCAAAACTTTTTGCACCCCCTACCCCGCAAGCCTCTTTTTATACTCGCTTATGCACTCCCTTAACGTTTGTTGCATCTGTGCCTTCTTTATCTCGTCTTTGTATGCCTTGCTTATCATGCTGTGTGTTGCCTCTGATATACTTATAAGGTTATCTAAGTCACAACGCCTCGAATAATCCTCCATTAACTCAACAATATGATGTACTGTATCAGCCGGTACAACCCTGCCTTCCGTGATGTATAAATATATATCTATGCCGGTATCTCTTGCCAATACTCTAGCGCGCGTTGCCTTCCATTCGCTGCTATTATAAAAAGCCTTTGCCGTTTGGTTTCTGCAATGTGCATCATATTCCTTGTGCCGTTCCCGGTTCTCCGCTGTCTTGTTTACGGTGTGTTCTTTACAATACCGCACACCCTGCGGCACCAACTTATTACAGCCGTTTCTATTGCAATACTTTAATAACGCCATTCTTTCGCACCTCCGGGCATAAAAATAAAGCGGCTATTTCTGTTTGAAAATGCCGCTTTTAAATCGTTGGTTTTTGAATTGTAAATATCTTAACATAGTTAAACGGACTTGTGAAGGGTGTTAAATCGGGCGTGTTGTCAAGTGCCTCATTTACCTGCTGCCGCCCGCCGCCTATACTGCATCGGATCCGAAAAGAAATATAGCCATATCGCGCACAAGTGCGTTTTTATAATTCCTTACGGTCTTTTCGTTTAGGTTCTCATTATATCCCTGCTGCCCGCCTAAAATATCCGCTATTTCCTCGAATGTATAAACCTCCTCTACCTGTTTGCCATTCTCTACCGTTTTCTTTCGCTGTAAATAGCGCATTTCAATTACTTCATAACCCTTTTTGCCTTCAATCTTTTTAAAGCCTTTTTCTATGCGCTCTACATCGTTTTTACTGCGGTTATATGACGCTATTCTGTCCTCTAATAGCTGATCTTCGTCCGGCTTGTCAACCTTGTTTTTCTGATACCTTACAATGCTACCCGATGTTGATTTTTGGATCATTGCTAAATATCCTTCTTCGTCCGCAACGTGTTCCTTTAAAATGTTGAAACAATAAAGAATTTTCTCGGTATTCTTAAACGCCTCGTCTTTCATAGCTTTTTTGACGCTCCAACCATGAAATACTATTCATTTTTTAAATACCTCTTCGATTGTTACCGCTATTGTTTCTTTAATTTCTTTTGCTACCGCCATTTTTAACCTTCCTCCACTTCTCCGAAATATTTTATATACTTGTCCGGCTCGTTTTCGCCGATCCACTTTTTAACCTCTTTTTGGCTTGGCACCTCTAACGTGTTCTCATTTATATTGCGAAAAAATACAACTCCTTTTTTTCGTTATGTAAATTTCCTGTACCTTGTATTTGAACGCGTTTACCACGTCGCATATCTTTGTTGCTGTATTAGTATCAAAAGCCTTGTTACCTCTTTTGTCTTTACCGTCTATCATGGTTTGATATGTTAATATCGCTTTCAATCTGCATTACCTCGCTTTCCTGCTGCCTCTGCTGCGCTATTACCTTTGTTTGAAATACCTGCAATGCTTCGTATTGTCGGCGGTGTTTTTCTTTATTACTTATAAACGCCGTCGCCGCCTCTTTTAATGCTGTCGCCAACTCTAACGCCGGTTTCTTTACCGCCTCCCATAGATTTAAAATTGCTTTCTTGATCTTCTCAAAAGCTGTAATAATGTTTTTTCGGCGTTCCATTATGTAGGTTCTTTGCTTTTATTGATATGCTACGCGGTGGGTTAAAACCAAAACGCCTTTTAAACTGTTTTTTTCTGCCGTCTGTTCATTTCGTCCTCCTTACAAATAATCTTTTTACGCTTTCTTTGCGCTCATGCAGCCTAATATTTAAAAACCGCTTTGTAAAAAGCCTTCGTTTTCTCTTTCATGTTCCCTCCTATGCCTCGTATGTGCTTGTATTGGTCTTTGTTCGCGTTACTTTAACAATTCCTTTCGTTGTAATACTGATTTTCCCTTTATACCGTTTCCCATATCTACGGTTGCTGATTGAATAAAGCCTTCACATATCGGATAAACAGTTTTATGCAAAGCAGGTCAACTGCTGCATCGGGAACTATAACCGTTGTGTTATTTTCTCCAAAAAAGAAGATCTATTTTGTTATGCGCTCTTTCTTTTTTGGCTTTTCTTGTGTGTATATATGCGTGCGTTCACACATTCGCAAGTTTCCGTTGCCAATTCGTCTATTTCCTCTTGGTTCCACTCGCATAATACTTTTTCGCATCGCTGCCTGCTTGCAAAATTTACACGATCCTGTTTTTGTTGTTCCCCCCCCGCTGTTCGTTCCGCCTTTTCCACAATATCAGCTAACATTGTTTTGTACCTCCTTCGTATAATTTGTTTACTGCCGCCATGATCTCGGCGGCTTTCTTGTTCCGATGCCCTTTATCTCTGAAATTGCTACCGCAATATCTGAAGGTTTTTTACCCTGCTGCCCGCTGTCTTTTGCCGTCCTCGTACCCTGCGTTATACATATTTACTACGAAAGTTTCCATTTGCTTGTGATCCATGCGTTTAACGTTTTTATATTGTTCTCTGTTTAATTTAATACCTTTTTGCCATGTGTGCCTCCTATATTTCCTCAATTCCGATTATGTTAATATATTTGCCGATGTATTCCCGCGCCTCTTTGGTTTTTATACATTCGTCCTTTAAAATGGTTCTTAATCTCATGCCCTCGATTTGTGGGCGGCTCAAAGGAACGAATTTTATATTATATCCCGCCTCTTTTGCCTGCCGCTTAACAAAATCTAACTGCGCCAACTTAACCAAATAAGGCATATTGTATTCGTGGGCTAAATATAATGCCGCCTCTGTTTTGCCTATTCTTCTTTCGGGCGTGTATATAATAAAATCTTGTCCGGTTATTTCCTCTACCGCAATTTGTTTACCGAACCGATCCATGCTGTCATGTAGCATCGTAAAACATTCTTTTAATTCCGGTTCGGTGCGTTGCGCCGCTGTCGCGTATATCGCCTCGCGTGTCCGATGTGTGATAAATACGCCGCCCGCTTTTATAATTTCTTTATTTTCTGTCATATACCGGAACCTCCTCCGATCTGCCTTGCAACATACGGCGGCTTTCTCTTATTTCTCCGATTGCGCAAGGCTCTAAACCCAAAATCACATAACCTTCCTTGCAATATTCCGGATCGTTTAATATATAAACAATCTTTTGCAATGTGCATTTTCTGGTGTATTGTTCGCTGTTCCATTCGTTTAATGCTACATAATCGCCGGTATGATATGGGCGATCATTCTTTCTGACCTCAAAACTTTTTGTACCTGCTGCCATTGCCTTGAAAAACTCCGGCAATATTTTTAGCGCATGGATCATAACTCGCCCTCCTCTTTAAAAATACTGTGTTATCCCCTCTTTGCAATCTGCGCCGGTATATGGGTTGCATCTTGTGTCTTTCTTTGTGCATCGGTTACATGATGATTTTTCACTTTTATATCTTCTAAGGAATAGTATTAAATCATCGTCACTCATGCGGCGTATTTGGTCTAATCTGCTCATGTGTACCTCCTAAATAACTATAATTTGATGTTTTCCTGCTCTGCGTTTATCTCTGCTGCCATTCCTCGCTTATCCCATGCCTTGCGCCTATTATGATTGTGTCGCAGGCGTTTAGAATATCTCGCCCGGCTTTTTAATCCTTGTCGCCGCTGCATCGGTATATTGTCATTTAATACCTGTGTTAAATATAAATGAGTTGTGATTGGTGTATATCCTAATTGCAAGGCAAGTTTTGTTAAATGCCTTGCGTATAAGATATTTCGCGCTTTTTCTAAGATATTGCCGCGGTATGGACTGCATATATAGGCTAAATTATTTTTTCATATTTTGCACCTATGCAGCAGGTTTTTACATCTGCTGCCCTTTGTATTTTGCTATGTTTTCTATTGCCTCTTTGCCTTATCTGTAATAAATCGTGCGTATTTCGGGTTTTACCCGCCATTCCCGCCGCCGTTCTTGATATGCCGCACATAAACGCGGTTTTGTCTGCGCCGGTGTCAATTTCCTTTTTAGCCTCTCTTTCCATAGCCTCAAACCACTTTGTTATTTCTTCCTCTGTCATTTCGCTTGCCTCAAAAGCGGAATATAAAATTAACATCGCGTTTATAGCTGTATCAAAAATGTTTTTCCGATCTCTGCTCTGTCGATAGCTGCCTGCCGCGTATTGTTTCCGTTTCCGCGTGTGACTTGCGCCTGCAAAATCGGTTTTAACTGCCTTAATCCCGCTATACTTGCCTCTAAATCTTCCTGCTTTACGCCTACTTTTACATATCCGTTACCCATGTTCTCAACGCTCATATTATTTACCTGCTCTTTCCTTGCATTTCATCATAAGATCCTGCAATATATAAATTTCGCTTTCCGTCAAGTAATTACTAACTGAAACTAATTCTTTCGCTGTGCGGTTCGCCCAATATTTCAAGTCGCTTTCAATTTCTGTTATCTCAATTACTTTCGTGTAGATCATAAGATCTATAAGTTCCGCTAAATCGTCGTAAATCAATAACGCCTGCTGCCCGGCTTTTAGTCTTGCAACCTCTAACCCTTCGTTTGTTAAAACCGCTGTGCATTGTTCCGGCTCCGATCCTTTGAATACAAACGGTGTATTTAACCCTGCGTAATCTGCGATATACTCCCATTTTGCGCCGGTGTTCTCTTTCCAACCTTTCCAAAAATTGCTATCGAATAGATCGGGGCTTAAAATCGCCTCCATGAAATACATAATCCGCATACCGTTATATTCTTTGTTCATATTGATTTTGCCGTTAATAATAAGGCTTGCGCGATCTGTATTATCCGGTGCAGGTGCATTGTATGTTATTTTTGTTTCCGGTTCGGTTGTAATATGCTGCTGTGGCTCGTCCTGCGCCTCATTTCCGGCTTTTTTCCGGTTCCTTCGGTGTTTCTTTCGTTTCTGCCTCTTTTTGGCTGTTCTGTGGTCTGTTCCTGTGGCTTTTCCGGTTCTTTTACCGTCTTAACTTCTTTTGCGGTTAATGATCCGGTTTCTTTGTATGTGTCGTATAACACCTGCTGCGCTGCCTCGTCTAATCCTGCTATTTCGTTTGCGGCGTTTGTACTTATCTTTCCCGCTGCAAATTCAGCCTTAAACGGTTCTATTAACTTGCTGTCTATGTGTTCCAATGTTCCTATTTTTGTTTTGTTTGTTCCCAAAAAATCAGCAATTACATTTTGCATCTTTCCCGGTATTTTATTATCTTTCTGCCATTCTTCCAAAAGCTGCCGAACCTCTTTTATTTCCTGCATCTTTTCGTAATCGGTTCTTTCACGCTGCGTTGAATTGGTAAAAATCAAAATCAACCGGTTTTTATGCTATCCTCTGCCGTTTCGATTTTGCAAGGGATCATTTCATACTCTGTTTTACCCTCTGCAATTAGTTTTAATATTGCAAGCCTTCTTTTATGCCCGGCTATAATCTCGTATTCATCGGTACCCGGTATCGGTTTTACAACCGGGTATTGCTGTATGCCTACTAACTCAATCGTGCGGGCAGTTTCCTCGATCTCTTTATCGTCCATGTGGTAGAAATTTTCTTTACCTTGCCGGTCTTATTTTATGTACGCTCAATTTAACCGGTTTCCAATCGCTCTTTACCTCTTTTTTGCTTTCGGCATTTAAAAATTGTTAATGTCAAATCCCATTGCGTGCCTCCTTGTACCTAAATTGGGTATCGTCTAGTAAATACTAGGCGTTACGGTATTTTTACATCGTGTAATTTGGTGTTCAGCTTATACCAACCGTCCAACTCTAAAATAAATGTTATGTCGCTGGTTTTGGCACTTACCTGCGTTATAATGTCCGTTACGTCCATTGTCTGCGTTTTGCCGCCCTTCTCAAATTGGATCTTGTCGCCTATCTCATAAGGGCATTTCGCTTTAAACTTAATTTTCTGCATCTTCGCCCTCCAAATATTCCAATACGAATTTTTTATAATCCTGTGCGGCTCCGCATCTTACGGAATATTCCACAAGCGGCATTTTTGCAAATGTGCTTTCGTTTACTTTCTTTTCCGTCCTGCGGATCCATTGGTTAAATACCGGTACATTATGCGCCTTTAACCATTCTATTCCTTGATTGTTTACATCGTTGTTTTGATACTGTGTAATGACGCACCCTGCAAAATGTAAGTTCTCGTTAAAATCTTCCTGCACCTGTGCGATTTGCTCCATAAGAATGTCTAAGCCGTCAAAAGAGTATTGATCCATAAATACCGGTACTATTACATCGTTTGACGTTACAAGGGCGTTAATGATACTCATGTTAATATCGGGCGCGTTATCTATGATGCAATAATCGTATGCCTCTGTAAGTGGTAAATAGTCGAATTTCGCCCAACCATGATCTAAAACCTTGCTGTTACTCAATGCCTTTTTAAATCTCGTCTGCTGCTGCCTGCCGGTATCTACAATAGTTCGCAAGTTTGCCTCTAATAAATCCATATTCGCGGTTATAATGTCGATGTTTTCGTAATCTGTTTTTTGATTATTTCCGATACATCAATATTTCTTTCTAACATCATGCGCGCAACGGTGTTTTTGTCCTCTGTGTCGTACTTCTTAAACGCCTTTGATGTGTTCCCCTGCTTGTCATTGTCGATAATTAAAACTTTCTTGTTATGTACTGCTGCCAACGTGTACGCCATGTTTACGGCTGTCGTGGTCTTTGCTACGCCACCTTTTAAGCTGATGATTGAAATTGTTTGCATTTGCTTATCCTCCTTATTCGTGCATTTTAGCATTTCTGCAATCTGTTTTTCTGTCCTTCCATTGCAATATTAAAAGTATCTTCTGTTGCTTTAACAAAACCTTCTATAAATTGCATATCTTCTTTTTTTCTATAACCGGCGTTCCGCACTCGCAATTTGCAAATGCGGCGTGAAAAATCTTACATTTATCAATACCGGCAATTCATAGTAGATCATGTATTGCGCATCGTAAAATTGCGTTCTCGCCTCTCTTTTGCGGTTAGTTTCTTTTTTCTTCCATGTCTGCCCCTAGTTAAACGGTAATTCTTCGCCTTCCGGCATCTGCATAAAACCGTCTTTTTCCGTTTCCGGTTCGCCGCCTGCTGCCCTCTTGCTTTCCGCGAACTCTTGATCCTCTACGATAAATTCCGTAACATAAACTTTCTTGCCCTCGTTGTTTGTGTATGTTCTCGTTTGGCAGCGTGCGACTACTACTAACTTTGTGCCTTTCTTAAAATATTTTCTGAACTCGGCGGCTGCGCCGTATGCTACAAAATTTATAAAATCCGCCGAAGGCTCGCCCCTCTTTTATATCTTCTGTCAACCGCCAATGTGTAATTTATAACCGCAACCGGCTTTTTCGCTCTGCGTATAACGTATTTCGGGATCTCTCGTTAAACGCCCCATGAAAATACATTTATTCATGCTGTGCCTCCTCTGTAATATTTAATTATCGCGTCTGCATCGGCGCAACTATCTACCGCCTCTAATGCTATTTCAGACGGTACGCCTGCAGCTAATACCGTTTTTAACTTTTCAAGCTGATATAAATAGCCGTCAAATGAATATGCGTGTTTTCTCGGCTGCGTATATGTCGGCTGCTGCCTCTGCTGTTTCTAAACCTGCTAAATATGCAATGTTGTTTAATAGCTCGCCCCTCTTTCCCGCTGCTTTATTGCCTGCTGCCGGAGGGCGTTTACTAATTCAGTTAATGCCATGTGCGCCTCCTATAAATACGATTTACCGTAACGCTTTCTAAATTCTTCCCGCGTTCCGATCTTACTTTCATATATTGCCTGCCCTAACATCTTAGATAACTTTTCAGCCATGATATTTTCATGTATGCGCTCAATCTGTTTACCCATGTTATGACATTTATTGCAAGCCGGAACTTTTAAACCGTCCTGCTCTGCCAACTCTCTAATGCCGTTACCAAATAATAAATGATGCTCACATTCTGCCGGTTTTCCACAAAAGAAACATATACCGGCATAATCTGTTACAATGCTTTTTGTTTTACTCATTTTCTGCCTTTCTGTATATCCTCGGAAACGCAATATAGTAAACCTTGTATGTGAATATCCAATAGTACCCGGCTTTTATGAACCGCCAATAATTAAGCATGATATAAAGCCGCCCTAATATTGGATTTTTCATATACTCTATTTCTATTTCCGGTCTGATAATGTAAAATTTCTTTGGTTTCATTTTTTCCTCCTATCGTCTGCGCTTTTTCTTTGTCGGTTCCGGCGTTCCCTCTGCTGCCTCGCGTGCTTTTCGTAAATACTTAATGCAATATGTATCTATGTGGAAACCGTTTATTATGTTGATTGCCTCTAATTCCGTTATGCCGCATCGCTCCTGCAGGTCTTGCCGCAACCTCCTGCGCTCTCCTATATCTTGCATACCGTTATACGGCAGGGCTTTTGCCTTTTCGTTATATGCGTATGCAATACTTGGCGTTAAAAGTTCTGCCATATAACCCCCTTGCTATGCTGTAATGCTTTTTACTGCACTTGTTGGCTGCTTTCCGTTAAATACTACGATCATGCTTGGGAATGGTGCCGGATCCTTGCTTTTCTGTCCGTCTATTTCAAAATTAACACGCCCTTTGATAAATCGTATTTCTGCTTTTCCTAAAATGTAATCGTGAAACATGATCGTATCTGTTCGGGCGGGTATAAGCATAACCACGACGATCCCCCCTCGGTTGCCTCTTTGTAACATTTTTGCACCCATGCAATTTGACCGGCGTTTGTTTTTGTTTTTCTGCTGTACGGCGGGTTGCAAAATACCGTTTCGCCCGCCCATGACTGCGCCAAACCGTCCTGCTCTATGGTGTAATACTTTTGCGCATTTATGGTTGTTATTGTCTGCGCATGGATCCAATGTAAAGTTAAATTCTTCATTGAGTGCATCGAAAAGATCCTGCGGTGTTCCCCAATCGTCCTTCCCGGTGCTAAAGTGTACGCTATTCATTGCTTGCCTCCTTTTCTGCTGTTTCTCCTAAAATTATTTTTCTGAAAATACTTTCAAAAATTGTTACCGGTATGCTGTTACCCGCTTGCTTGTATAATGCCATTGTGTAACGTCCGTTTTTCTTCTGTACTGCTGCCGCCGCCTCAAAATCTGCGTCGCTATACCCTTGCAATCTCCAACATTCACGTTCTGTTAAATACCTGTATTTGCCACCGCCTAAGTCAATAACCTGTGCCGGTGTTCTATCCTGCCTTGCCGTAATTGTATAGGCATAATCTTTAATAACCGTCGCCCTGCGTATTCCTTTTTGCCTATTGCGTTGTAAACGCTTGGTTGTGTCACTGCGTAAACTTCTGATACGTCCTTTTCTAAATATTCCGATATGTCGCGCATTTCTGTTTTATTAAATCGTCAAAATTGAACGGTTCGCCGTTTAATACAGATATTGTAAAAACTCGTTCTCTTGCTTGCGGTAATCCGAAATCGCGCGCATCTAATGTTTGAAAACTATTTGTATATCCTAATTTCTGCATTTCTGATAAATAACGGTTAAAGTTATGTATCATGTGTTTTGATGTGACATTTTTACATTCTCCCAAATAACAAAACGCGGTTTCCAATCTCCCATTTGCTGTATAATGTGTATTGTTTCCCACATAAAGGCTCGATCGTGTTCCCGATCCCTCGTCTGCGCCTTTTCCTTTGTTGATCCTTCCTGCTTTGCCGCTGTTGCCTTTCCTTGATGCCCGGCGATGCTAAAATCTTGGCAGGGCGAACCATGTATTAAAATATCCGGTTTAAGATCCCAACCTATGACCGATTGCGTTTTATATGCTAATTCGTTTTTAAACATTGCGTTGTACGATCTTACCGCTTTTTTCGTCTATCTCCACATAATCAATAGCCTTTACCGGTATTCCAATATTACGAAGGGCGCATCGTGGCGAACCAATGCCTCCGAATAATTCAAGTATTTTTATCATTTTCCTTTCGTTCCTAACTGTTTACTTAAAAGAAACTCATACATTTCTTTATATGTTTTTCGCCTGCTTTTCTGCTACCTGCTGCCGGTCTGCCATTTCTGCCAACTCTTTGCCGCAGGCTTTCCATTTCCGCAGGCTCTTTTTCTGCCTTTGTATTTATGCCAACCGATACCGTTAAACACTCGGCAAGCTGTTTCATTTCTTCCGGTGTGAGTGTTCCGATCCATTCGCCGATCCGTTCCTCGTAAACGCGCTTATCTGCTCGCACAAGACGGTTGATGTTCTCAACGCGGAACTTGTTATAAAATGTGTTGGCAGGTCTGTTTTCGGCTGTGTCGTCATATAGACAACTTCATAAACGCCGCTATGCTTGTTATTTGCATCGTTTGAAACAATAACCGCAGGTCTGTCTGCTTTCTGCTCGCGCCGATGCTTTGGCGGGTATCACGAATAAAATAAATGTCGCCTCGCTTAATCATTTACCGTTACCCCCCCACATAAATAATTTTTCTGTCGCTCTGAAATGCTCTTTTGCTTTCATACTGCGATCTACCTCCTTTTCCCAAATTGTTATAAAATCGTCCGGTGCTTGTAACTCCGAAATTAAAACTATGTTGTTGTGGCGGCTCCATTTCCGCATCGTTTCCCAAAATTCCAAATAATCAAAATCTTTTGCATTGCCGTATTTTTTTGTACCCTCATAGGGTGGATCGCAATATATAACGCAACCCTGCGGCGTATAGCTTTTATAATCTCTACAACTGAAATCAATACCGGATATGCCGCCCTGCTGCATCTGCATTAAAATGTTGTTACGGCTTTCTCTGTAATAATCCCTTACCCTACCTTTTGTCTTTTTCCATATCCCGCATAACCGCCGTCGTAAAATCTGCCGTTATATGATGCAAAGGAAACCAGCCGCGCCAATGTACCACGCCTGCAGGCTGTTATCTCCGGTTCTGTATGCCTCACGCGCTTTGTTATATTCTTCGCGTGTGATATGTTCCGGCAATTCGCCGCCGTCCTGCAAGTGTTGGAATAACGCAATTAAATATTTATTGCTATCTGATGCAATGCGGTATTCTGCTTTTATCTTGTCTATCACATTGCAGCCGCCCGCGAACGGTTCCACATAATACCGCGCGCCGCTTTCGTCAATTTTTCGTTGAATAATCGGCACTATGTACTTTGTGATCTTCGCTTTCGATCCCATGTACTTCATTTTCGCCTCCTATGATTTTCTCTAACTCGGTGTCGTACCGGTCGTTGTATTTTTCAAATGTTACGGTGTGGATCTGCATTAGCATATAAAATTGTTTCCATTCCTCGACATTTGCCGGAGGTTTTCTGTTTGCTTTCTTCCAACCGTCCTGCTGCCACTTATCCAACCAACCCAACCTGCAGGCGTTTGCCATATATTCGCAATCAATATAAATCTTTATATCGCAGGGCTTTTAATAATACCCGCATCGGCGCAATACAAATTTTAAGTGCAGGGCGTTTTTCGTGTCTGCCTCTATCTGCGTGCGCTGCTGCCGCTTGTGGCTTTTCCCTTTGCTTGTCTATAAACTCAATAACCGCCGCTGCCTCTCCTGCGCCTCTTGGGTTGCCTCTGAAACTGCTTTTTATGTATATGCTTACGTTCAATTTATCCACCTTCTTTTAACACGCCCTGCCGTCTAGTATTTATTAAACGGTGCGGTTTTTCGTTGTGAGTTATCCACAATATTAACCACCGCTACCGGATAGCCGAACCATTGTATATTTTTGGTATTCTCTACCGGTAAACAGATCTATGCCGTTATATACTGTGTCTTTGTCGATGTAATAGCCTTTTATCGGTTTTGGATCTGCCGCCCACCTTTGCGCCTTTTTTATAATTTCTGTCTTTGGTGTTGGCATTGTCAAATTGCGGCTGCAACTGTATCTTTGCTTATGCCCTCCGTCGTTCTCTTTGTAGGTCTTTGATGTTTCTTTTATGAGGTACGCCGTCAAATCCTTATATTGTCCGGTATCGTCCAAATACTTAAATCCGGTCTGCCAAACTTCCACAATCTGCGAACCATTTTAGAAACGTCCTGCCCTTCAATATGGTTAATCAATAAATGATGATGTATAGCTTTATTTTTATATTCCGTCACATTGATATATTTCAGATCTGCGCCCAACTTTTTAAACTCTTTTCGCAAGCTGTCTATTACTTTTTAATATTTTTCTTTGCCTGCTTTGGTGTTGGTCTTTCGTCTTTCCTGTATGTCAATGTGATAAATGGATCATCTACTCCAAAATTAGCATTGATCTTTAGCCGGAGGGTTCTCTCTGCGTTCATTTGATTAACCTTTTCCATTTCCTCGGCTGTTGGCTTTTCCCTATCCTTTTTTTCTTTACCCCTGATCCTCTTTGTATAACTCTTTGTTACTTCAATCGTGGCTCCTGCTCTTACTGTGGTTTTAAAATAACCCAACTCAATTACACCACCTTTTGCATTAGTCTTATTAACTCCTATATGGATCCTAAAGTTAATAGTTTGAACAAGCCCGAAACCGGCTTATTTGCCGGTTCTTTGGCTTGACGGCAAACGCAATAAATGGTATAATTTTTTTAGGTTGAAATATTGCATTTGCACTAAATCACTAGCCGGTACGCTGCCAACGTAACGGCTTTTTTTCTATTCATTTTTCAAGTATGTATATCTTACAAATTCCTCCCTTTGGTGGTTCTCTTGCTTTGTTCATGTATTCCCGCTTTGGCTTTTTATATTTGCTGTGTTGGCTGCTGCATTAAAAGCAACTGAAAACCTGTTGACCGTCTACGCACTTTCTAGCAGGTGCGCCCGCTGTAATTTTTTCACAACATACAGATAACAGCTATTTACCTGCTGCATCTGCCGCAAGGCTGCCAACCTTGCACAAATGCGCCCGGCGGGAATTGAACCCGCACCGCCACCTTCGGAGGGTGGTATTCTATCCCTTTAAATTAAAAGCGCATGGGCGACCTTTGCCGCCTTTATACAAATAACGCCTCTGCGCTAACTCTGCCTTTGTAATGTCCTTCTGTGTCCGCGCCTTTTTGAGTTCTCTATATATTGTTGCTACATGTACGCCGGTCACTTCCGCGATCTTCTTAGGTCTCTGCCCCCTGCTCCGTCATGTGTTCGATTGTTTGACGGTCTGCATAGGTTAATTTTTTTTGTACGCTTTTTCTCACTTTCAACGCCTCCTTCTCGTTTATAAAATAAAATGCGGTTAGAGTTTTTACGCTCTAACCGCATTTTTCTATACTTTCTTGTAAAAAATAAATGCGATAGAGTTTTATTAACTCTTTTCGCATTTAATTTTTAAAACCTAGCCCTGTATGAAATTAATATACATTTTTATGAATTATGTGGCACTTTTCTCATTATTCTTGATTACTTATTAATCTGTATTGTCTGAACCATTGCATCCATATTCTTCTTTTTAAAAGCAATCTTATCTGCTGGCTGTGACTGCTCCTGCTCAAGTCCATAAAACACCATGGTATTTACCCTTGTTTCAAATACATATCCATATATATAACAATCCCATGTTGTATCCGTATCACTACTTGACTTAGCCAATGTAAGCTTTCCTTCAAACTTCTTCATCTTTATTCCATTAACCTCTGTGTCAGCAACTGATGTTAATGTCACAGGAACATCTTTTGTATATCCACTTATTTGTTCTTGAAATACCATCATCAGTCCATACATGCTGTGATATATACTCAGATATCTTTTTCTTCTGTCAAATCAGAAAGTGGTAATTTTTTCTTTGTTTCTAATATTCTAGATATATACAAATCAGCTTTATCTTTTTCATTAAATATTATTTCGCCTGCATTTCCAATTTTAGTATAACCTTTTTGGTAATTGTGCTTTATATCCAGCAAAATAGCAATTTGACTCTCCAATAAAATCATTACTCTGACTAGTTGACTTTTCTTCACTCTTAGAACTACTTTCCTGCGTCTGGCTAACCTGTGAGTTTCCTTCATTACCAGCAGTTGTTGTATTCTCCTTCTTTTTCCACATCCTGCTAATACTGATGTAATCATCAATGCTCCCATTACTGCATATGCTATTTTTCTTGTCTGCATTTTAATCCTCCTCATTCTCATTTGTACAATTCTTACATAGAATTATCGTGAGGATTATAGCACTTTACCCCCATTGTAAATATTTTTATAGTATATCGTGTCTTTTTATTGTCTTTTTATCAATCTGAAAAGCAGACTGCCATGTTCATAATAAACCATTTATGTCTGTTTCAAGCCTTCTATCCCTAACTCTTTATGAAAATATTGTAATGTTGAAAATCCATATTTTCTATCAAACATTTTTTATGTAGCTTTCTTTTCCCATTCATACATTCCATATATTCTTCTACATAATAAAGTGCATTTTTTTATCCGTTCTAAATTTATCATCGTCTCATTATATTCATCTTTATCAACGATAGCATCTGTAGAATCCAAATAATTTGTCTTAGTTATAATGATTATTTTACTATAGTCCAATCCCGATTTTATGTGCTTTAGATCTTTTGGTTTTTGAAAAATGAAAAGCATATGGATGATGTATTTCTGTTCTATATGGAATGCATATAAAAAATCATAATGAGTCTGAAATAATAAGCAATTATATGCTCTCTGGTTCTTCTTCAATACTTCTCTATATGGCGGATCAGGATATGCATTATAAAAATGTTCCGTCAACCTAAGAATCTGATAATCATTCTGTGGTAAATTCATTCAATTGTCTCCTCTGGAAATAGCCACTCGACTGAGTAAAAAGAAACGAGAGACTATACAGCCTCTCGTAATTAGCTTCATCATTCGGTCACTTTTTTATTTTACCGTCCTGTCGGAACCGTCACAGGACTCATCGCTCGGTCACTTTTTTATTTTACCGTCCTGTCAGAACCGTCACAGGACTCATCATTAATGACGAAGAAGAACATTTCTGTTCTCAATTGTATTATATGCTTTTTACAGCATAAATATCAATACTTTTTATTTAATTTTTATTGAATTTCTATTGGATGTTCCTTCACATATTCCCCCAATCTTCTTATCCGAAGCAAGTATATGGTTAGACAGCCAGCCAAGCAGGAATCCTATAAGATCCATAAGATATTCCTCCTGATTATCATCCATTGCCGCAAGCGCCCTTAAATCAATATTTACAATCTTTTCTACAAATGCTGAATGCGCCCTTTTCTGTGCTTCGATTTCAGGATATCCGATTTTCTTCATCAGTTCTTCCTCATCACTGAAATGCGTCTCCGTGTATTCCCTCAGTTCTGAGAGAAGTATTATGATTTCATCATATTTATCATGAAGAAGTTCTGCGTGTATAACATCATTAGTATCCCTTATAATATCAAAAGATGCTTATGCTCCTCATCGACAAGCTCAATTCCTGTTATATATTTGTCTGTAAATGCAAATGCATCATCAACATTAGTTTCTGGTGCCATCTTTCCAATCATCATGTCGTCGCTCAAGATGTGGCTGTAAAGCCATCTGGTAAGATAAAGCAGCAGCTCATTAAGAGAATTTTTGCTGCCGCCGGTGAAGATTCATCTAACTTAAATGTAGTAATCTTTTCTGCAAATGCTTTGTGTTCTCTCTGCTGTATTGGCGCTCCGGGTCATGAATACTCTTCATGTAATCTTCTTCATGAGCAAAATGTGTAATAGCATAATCCTTAAGATTATCTATAAGATTCTTCGCAATTGACGCAAGCATTATCTGTTTCTTTTACCAGTGCAAATGCTTCATTAAGCATCTGGAACGGTTTTCTATGTTCTTCATCAATATTATCAATGTGTATCAGACAGTCTTCTGTAAATTCGTACATATATATCAATCTCCTCGTGCTTATATTTGCCTTGTATTATAACACCTTTTCTTTAAGCTGTGCAATGCTGTCCACCTGAAACATTAATTATCTGTTTTTAATGAGTATATTCACAAAACAAATGTAGTTTGTCAAAACATTTAAGGCTATAATTAACTTATTGAAAGCATTTTGCTTCGCAAAACAAGGAGGCAATACCTCTGCTCCTGCATGGGCAGTCGCATTTTGCTTCGCAAAACAAGGAGGCAATACCTCTGCTCCTGCATGGGCAGTCGCATTTTGCTTCGCAAAACAAGGAGGTATGTATGAACATTTATCTTGCTGGAGACTCTATTGTACAGAATTATACTGAGGAAGAATTTATTGCAGGCTGGGGACAGTTCCTGCCACGCTTCTTTAAGTCTGATGTAAATGTATTTAACTATGCCAAGGGTGGCAGAAGTTCAAGACTTTTTATTAATGAAGGAAGATTTGAAGAGATTGACAGACATATTCAGTCCGGAGACTATCTTTTATAGAGTTCTGTCATAATGATGACGATTCAAAGGATTACAAATCTATGTTTAACCGTCAGACTCCGCTTGGCGTACCAGATGAATCAGGTCGATTTCTGTTATAGCAGGAGTTAAGATGCTTAAGAATTATATACCACCTGAATATATTGAGGATCTCAATAATGATGATTCGATAACTGATAAACAGGCAGTACTTTAACAGTGTACTTGCCATAAACCAGTCTTATCCATATGATACCTATTACCCATATTCAAAGGACGCTTCTATGGGAAGTTACAAATGGTTCATCAAACAGTTTATTGATATGGCAAGAAAGCATGATGCAGTTCCTGTGTTAGTTACTGCGCCTGCAAGAACATTTTTTTAATGATGACGGAACAATCATGGACGCTCCCGGCTGCCACGGTGGCAATAATTTCAGCTATATAAGAGCTATGCGCCAGATTGGTGAAGAAACCGGCACACCTGTACTTGATCTGTTTTCTTATTCAGTTGAACTTTTGAAAAAATCGGACATGATAACATCCACAGATATACCTCAATCAAAAAAGGTATCAATAAAGGAAAATGGCCTGACGATTTCTTAAAAGAACTCGCCAAGCCAGATACTGTTTCTGAGAATACACATTTTAACAAGGACGGTGCAATGCTTATCACCGAAGGTCTGGTAGAACTGATTCTTAAATCCAAGAACCCCCAGCTTTGTGAATTGCAGTCTTCCCTGCTTCATAACGTGGTATAAGTATATTACTTATTAATGAATTCCCATGCTTCTTCGGGGCTGTGTACAACAAACTCAGCCCCGCTTTCCTTAGGAATTCTTCATTTCTGAAGCCCCAGCCAACCATACATACATCCATTCCTGCATTAGCCGCTGTCTGGACATCTACTTGAATCCCCGACATATACAGCCTGTGTTCTGTCAACATCAAACTGTCTTAATACTTCATTAACGCTGTCCGGATATGGTTTTTCTTCTTATGCCTTCTCTCTCCAACCGCATAATCAAATAGTCCGGAAAATAATCTTTGCATAAAGTCTGCACTCCATAATCAGCCTTGTTAGATACAACCGCAGTGTACACACCGGCATTTCTTATATTCTCAATAAGTTCTTTTATTCCATCATAAGGTCTTGTCTTATCGGCACAGTGCTTCTTGTAATGCTCTGTAAATGTTTCATGCACCTTAACTATCATGCTTTCTGGTGTTCCCTGTGGTACAGCTCTTTCCATCAGCTTTCTTATCCCATTGCCAACAAAATGTCTGATTTCTTCAATCGTTCTCTCAGGCATGTCAAATACTGAAAGTGCATAATTAGTACTATCTGCAAGATCCTCCAATGTATTAAGTATGGTTCCGTCAAGATCAAATATAACGATTTTGTATTTCATATATCCTCCTTGTTATGGCTTCTTTATCCCAGCAGCTCCTCAATTATATCGTAATGCTCATCAATCGCTGCATTAAGTGTCTCAATATCCTTCTTTATAAGGCTATCATATATCATTTCATGTGTCTTTAAAAGTTTCTTTTTCATAATTCCATCTGCATGCTTTATCACATAGTCTATCCATTCGCGGTAGACTTCAACAACAGCTTCCATCAGTGTAATCCACAGATTGTTGCCTGTATCTGCAATCAGTTCCTCGTGAAATGCTTTATCAATATCAACAAGTGCATCACCTGTTTCTGTCATCATCCGATTAACCATGCTTTCCAGTCGTTCCTGTTGTTCTTTCATAAGACCTGTATGTATTACTGCATTACACACTGACTTTTCCATCATGCGGCGGAATTCGCACACTTCGCGCTTAGTAACAGTTTTTAATGCAATCATCATTAATATTGTCTGCTTTATGGACTGCCCGACATTTTCTGATATATAATTGCCAGAACCCTGACGGCGTTCTATAAGTCCCATTCCATGCATAATACTTAAAGCTTCTCTTGTTGAATTGCGTCCTATCCCAAGAGTTTCTGCAAGTGCACGCTCAGTAGGCAGTCTGCTTCCTATTGTAAGCTCCCCGCTTTTCATAAGTTCAGAAATGTATTCAATTGCCTTTTCGTATTCCTGCGATATTTTCTTCTGATTCATATTATCCTGTTTCAGATTACAACACTCCTGTCTCATTAATATAAGCTTCTATAAGTCTTAATGCACCATCTTCCCCGACCTTTGAAACATCTATGCTTATATCGTAATATTCTGCATTTCCCCATTCTTCTCCAGTATAATAATTGTGATATGTGCGTCTTCTAAGGTCTGTATCTTCAACTATCTTTGCTGCTTTCTTAGAGCTGACATTGTGCTTCTTTTTTCTATAAGTTCTGCTCTTTTTTTCTTTGTTTCCTGTGAGAAATACTGATATAACATCTTCTCTGTGTCTGAATGCATTGTTTCCGCATCTGCCGACAACTACGCAATTTTCATTACCGATTATGTCAGCCATAGCCTTGCGTGGAGTTTTTCCATTATCTGATGTATCATCACCTGCCATTGTGTCAGCATACAGCATCATATCAAGTGGCATTTCTCCATAAAAATATGGATACTTCTCATACAAGCCTTTTTCTTTCGCAAGTCTGCACACGGCATCCTTATCATAAAATGGTATAAAATATTTCTCTGCCAGTGCTTTTTCCTATCTGGTCTCCCATACATCCACATTGTCTTGCAATTGTGATTATCATGTTTAACGCCTCCTAATTTTACATAAATCCAGCAAATACTGATGAAAGTACAACTGTAAGTATACCTGCAACTGCAATTGATAAGCTGCTCATTGCACCTTCAATTTCGCCCATTTCCATAGCCTTGGCTGTTCCTATCGCATGTGCAAGAGATCCTAACGCAAGTCCTTTGGCAATCGGTTCTTTTATTCTGAATATTTTACATATAAGCTCACCAAATATATTTCCAAGAACTCCCTGTTACAACAATAACTGCAACTGTGATTGTTACATAACCTCCAAGTTCCTCAGAAACTCCCATACCAATAGCAGTAGTTATTGACTTCGGAAGAAGAGTAACATATTCTGCATGACTCAGATTCATAATTTTAGATAACACAAGTACCGTTGTTAAACTTGTAAGCACACCTGATGCTATTCCTACAACAACTGCCTTGTAATTCTTCTTAAGAAGACTCCATTGCTACCAGCTAAGATACCTGGCACCCTGATTATATACATCATAATCAACATCTGATACTGCAAGTACTATTATTGTTATTATTATTGATATAAGCAGTGGATTGAATATTCCAAGCTTGAATTTTTTCTTAAGCACAGAACCAATAAAGTATGATAAAAGACTTAATGTGACTCCGGCAAAAAGTGATTCTCTGAAAAAATCATTCATTAGTATTAACCTCATTTCTTTGTGCTTTGCGTAATTCTCTCTTCCTGTCAGCACGTATGATTATCTGTGAAGCCTGACCTGTAACCGCCATAACCGTAATTATAGCAACAACCGCAACAACAAGCACCGGCACGAGCATAGGTTTTAATACCCCCATGAAGACATCAGTCCTACTCCTGCCGGAATGAACATAACAGGCATTACAGCTATAAGAAATTTTCCTCACCGTCTTTTACCCAGCTAAGCTTTATAAGTCCGGTAAGAAGTCCAACAAAAGTATCAACATTCCATATATACTGGCTGGAACCGGCAGCGGAAGCAGATATTTAAGTGCTTCTCCGACAAATGAAATAGCCAGTATTATAAGAAACTGTCTCAATAATTTCATAACATTTCTCCATAAATAAAAATTTGCGGTGCAAATTGGTGCTACCAATTCATACCGCAAATTATAATACATTCTTATGTACAATAAAGCAAGGACTTTTTATGCTCTTCTTGCCTTAGCTGCCTTAAGCAGATGTTTTGCAAGAACTGATGTTGTTACCGAACCTACTCCTCCAGGAACCGGTGTACATACAGAAGCGTTCTCTGCAACATCTTCAAAATCAACATCACCACACAGATTGCCGTCTTCATCAACATTTATTCCAACGTCAATTACAACTGCACCATCTGCAACAAATGACTTGTCAACCATCTTTTGCAACGCCTGCTGCCGCAACAAGCACCTCAGCATCCTTACATACTCCCGGCATATCAACCGTCTTAGTATGACACACTGTTACTGTTGCATTCTTCTTCATAAGCATCATCGCAAACCGGCTTACCGATAACAAGGCTTCTTCCGATAACTACTGCTCTCTTACCCTTTAAGTCAACTCCTGCATAATCTAACATCTCAATTACAGCTTCTGCTGTACATGGACCATATCCTGTCGGATCCCCTGCATATACCTTTGCAAGATTCATAGGTGATATTCCGTCCAGATCCTTCACACTGGCAATTCTGTTCTCAATTGCCTTCTCATCAAGATGCTTTGGCAAAGGTCTTAAAAGAAGAATTCCGTCAATATCCTCATCTTCATTAATCTTGTCAAATTCTTTCTGGAAAGTATCATTATCAATATCAGCAGGAAATGTATATGAAGTACATCTGAATCCTACTTTTTCCATCTTCTTGGTAGCGCCACGCTCATATGACATATCATCTGGTCTTTCACCAACACGCACACTTGCAAGATGTGGAATTGCGCCCTTCCAGTCCTTCATCTCTTCAATAATCTTCTCATTAATAGCATTGGCAACCGGTAATCCCTTAAGTGTCTCCATATATTCCTCCTTGTTTTCGAAGCAAAAAATCCATGTGCTTTTTAAGCACATTGTCTCCCCCAGCGAGGAGAGGAATTTTCCTCCTTGTTTTGCAATCTTGTTCTATGGTCTTACAGCGTCCATAACTCTTCCAAATGTTTCTTCTTCAATCTGTCTTTGCTTCAGCAAGCATCTTATCTGCCTTAAAGTTCATATCTTCAGCAAGTTCTCTGTCCTTCATAAGCTTTGTATTGATAAATACATTAAGCGAAGCACCCTTCATTGCGGCCTCACACATTGTTATGCCGACACCTGCATCACTGATTGCAATTCTGCTTCCAATTACAGATATACGGTCGATAAGCTTCATGGCTTCAAGTATAAGCTCCATCATTGACAGAGGGGCTTCTGAGGCTGTAACAAGTGCCTTTGCCATAATTGCTTCTCTTTCCTTAATCTGTTCTTCTGTATCCTTAGGAAGACCATAAGCTCTTTGCAAGAGGCTTAAAAGCTTTCAGCATCCTTATCCATGCACTCTGCAAGTCTCTTTGTAAGGTCTGTCGCTTTAACAATAAGTTCTTCAATCTCTTCCTGATACTCTGCATATTTCTTCTTTCCTGTAGTAAGTGCAAGCACCATATTACCAAGGCTCATGCCTACTGCTTGCCACATATCCGCACGCTCCGCCGCCTCCCGGCACCGGTTCACTTGAAGATAAAACCGCAAGAAAATTATCCATTGTCATATCTGTCATCATATTAAATATCTACCTCCCCTGTAAATACTGTTTTTTCGCCGGGCCTTCAAGATATACGGTATTCTCATCTTTATCCCATGTAATCTTTAAGTCACCTCCAAGAAGATGAAGTGTTGTTGCTGTTGTGTCGCACATTCCGTTAAGAACAGTTGCAACAAGGCTCGCACATGCACCTGTACCACAGGCAAGTGTCTCCCCGGAACCTCTCTCCCACACACGCATATTAAGATTATTCTTATCTACAACCTGAATGAATTCAGTATTAATTCTCTCTGGAAATGCTTTTGTGATTTTCAAAGAAAGGTCCGATTTTTTCAATCTCAAATTTCTTAATATCAATATCTTTATCAAGATAAACAATAGCATGAGGATTACCCATTGAAACTGCTGTTACCTTGTACTCCTTACCTTCTACAACAATAGTCTCATCCACAACAGGTGTCTTAACAACCTGTCCGGCAATTGTCTCTGTCTCACAGCCTTTATATTCCTTAAGTTCCTTTCTGAACCTATTCCAAAATGTCTGTCACTTAAATCAATTGCGACCCAGACGGATTATCACTACCGACTGTGTGCAGTCTACGTATATGTAGTCGTTGCCTGCTCCATGCATTTTAGTAAACTTCATACTGCGTCTCCCTTTTCTATATATTATAAAATGCAGTGATAAATCACATTTGTCATACATCCTGATATATTCCCATTTACCATAGTTGCTGACTCTACCATTGTATTACCACTGTCCATGCTGCATTTCTGGATATATCTGAATGCCTCCTGCTCTGACATATTATTTCTTTCCATAGCAGATGCTTTGCATCATCAATTATCTTCTGTTCTTCCGGACTTCTCTTTCTTGGCTGTGACCTTAATTTCCTTCTACGCCTTATTGTGCCTGAAGCATCATCTATAGTTGACACAAGGTCATTAACCTTTATTGGCATTGCCGCACATACAATTCCCATTGTCCTGACAATCTTCCCATCTGTTCTGGGACGCAACTAACAACATCTCAAAGCTCTTTGGCTTATATTCATATAATTCAGTATAAACCATATTATCTGACAGCTTATATCCGCATTATGATTCCATCAGACAAAGTATCAGCCTGGGATTGATTGCTTCCGTGCTCCACTCGTACATGGTACAGCGACATCGAAGCCCTCTGTGAATCAAAAAGATTCCTTACTGCTTTAGCCTCCTCTAACTTAGGAATGCTACAATCAATGTGGGACATCAATTAACTCCTTTCACTTAGCATACCGCTTACCATGTTTAATCAATACTTGTGGGAGATATTCACATCCCCCCACTGTGAGACTTTGTGTGTAGTTTTCCCATTCTTTTCATCTTAGCTTCAACATATTTGGTTGTAATATGCTCTCCATACGTCGCATAAAACTCATCTGCCACAAGACAGTCAACAGCTTCCCTTAAGGTCTGCCGGCATATTCTCTATTCCTGCTGCCCTTCTCTCGCCAGGTGTCATCTCATATATATTCATCATATTTAAAATCGATCTCATGCTGTGCCGGTGCAACCTCATGATGGGAAGCTTCAATCTCATATCCCATATCCTCTAAGGTCAGTACCATATCTCTTCTGGCATTTTCGCCTAAATCGATCGGTCCAAGGTCAAAATATCCTTTTTTCATGAGAAATCGTGGTCGGCTGACCATCATCATCTGTATGGAATAAGAAAAACTCACACTCCGGTCCTACATTTAAAGTATATCCCATCTCTTTTGCTTCCTCTACCACACGGCGGAGTACATACCGCGGATCTCCTGCAAACGGCTTGCCATCCGGCCGGTAGACATCACAGATGATGCGTGCTACTTTGCCCTGCTGCGGTCTCCATGGAAAAATTGCAAATGTATCTAAATCCGGATACAGATACATATCTGACTCTTCAATGCGGACAAATCCTTCGATAGAAGAACCATTCTAGATATATCGTCCTTATGTATCTGCTCATAAGAAACCTCCGTTATAATTATATATTTCTTATTGTGGCTTATTGCCAACTTTTATAAATATACTACATTTTAATCTCTTTTGTGTAGAATACTAATATTTTTCTTGAAAATTTTATTTCTTAATGTACCATTTTTGCGATAATGCGACTGCTGCTGAACCAACAACGGAAAGCTAACCAAGGTTCCGACTATCGAAGTCGACCTTATGATGATTAGTGATATGCTTGTATGAGGTGTTATAAAAGTAGTCTTATGGATGAGTGGAACTTTACAACCCCATTACACCTCTCACTAACATAGCTAAAGTGCTCGGCTCTACAGACATGAAGAATCGTTAATCCGGGAAAATCCTCGGCAAGTTACACTTTACACAGGATATCAACATTTAACTCACCATGGGCGCTTGGTGATGCAGGTTAAAGCAGAGTTCAATACTTATCCTTCGGCGCTTACCAACCACATTAGACAAAAGGGGCTTGAAGTTTGAGACTTGCCTTTCATTCTGGAAGACTTGTATCATCCTGATACTACTGTTCTTGAGTATCCAGCAAGAACAGAGGGAGATTATAAGAAATATATATGTTTATGAAAGAGAAGGCTTCAAGATAGCATTTTAACGCTACACACTGGAACTAACAGATTTCCTATTCCTGATTCCAAGCCTATATTGTAAACATGCTTCGGTAAGGATAAGATTACAGCAGCGAATGTAACTAAAGGCTAAACGGCTTGCTGATATAGTTTATTATTACTACTTCACACCAGGTACTGAATATACTTTTTTGAATTCTAACCAAATTACTGGACTGCTTTTCATAAGCTAACATGAAATATTTGATATTGTTATCAGTACACATCCTCCTTGTCCTTAGGCCTATCGAGGTGGTAAATATCTGATGCAAGGGGCATGAATGGCATACTATTCGCCGAAGAAGTAACTTCCGTTTCTAATCAGGACCCAGAAAGCCTCGTACTTGATGACGGTATGGCTAAGATGACATATTAAAAGATGGAAGCAGGCTGTTATGTTAAAATTATAATCTTACCTGTCATAACACGGCTTTTCAGCGAAAGCAATCGCAAATTAAGTAGGTCTTTACGAATCCGCCTCAGAGCAACACAATCCGCAACGATTCCAATTGCTCTGATTTCAATGCTCATATTGCCAGACTCTCATTCAGATTCTTGGCGATGATTTACGATAAGCACGGTGATTCCAAAATATTTCACTCCATACAATTCTTATTAAGTGCATCACCGACGAAGCTTCAGTTACAACTGCTAACTAATGAAAAAGCAGTAATTTTAAAATGTAAAGAGATATATAAGCATTATCCGGGTATCAGTATACTCTTTTCTAACAAACAAATGCGCATTACTCGAAACTTATACTGCGTTATAATCATTTAGTAATCTGCGGCACCAATAAACCAGAACATAAAAACATCATCAGATTCAACCAAAACAACTAAAACCAATAACAGAAACATCGGAATCCTTCGGGCTTTTAACATGCTAACGCGCCAATACCGACGAATTGCTTACTGGCATCAATCAATCAGAAATGGGTGGCAGCGAATTTTGATCATGGGCAATTGCAGCGCCGTACATCGGCTATATTGGCCTTAGTAAAGGGCCGATAACCTCAAAAATATGTTTCATATCATTTGGTGTTTATGGGGCGATGAAGATACTATAAGATTCTTGACATTCTTGATAAATATAATATCAAAACCATTTTCATGACCGGAGGCCTGGGTGGACAGCTACCCGGATGAGTTCTTGAAATCTAACGCCGCAGTCACGACCTCGGCAATCCACAGCCAGAACCATAAAGAAATACGATATTAAACTTGTAAATATGACGGAAAGATGAAATCATGTCTATTTGCCAATAAAATAAAAAGAAATCACCGGATATGAGCTTCCTGTTTCGCCCGCCATACACGGTGATTCCCATAATTCAACATATTGATACCGTCTATGACTATCTATAGAATGGAATGTAGATTCCATATTGGAAGGACTATGGAACAGACAACATAATTAAGACCGTAACAACACATAAAGCTCTTTGAAGACGGTTTATAGTTACATGCGGCAGTTAAA